>Ga0222662_1000151_pt1 | contig 65456 bp, 44 predicted proteins | sample AntAcemetagen600_FD_179821 | JGI IMG/M metagenome (GOLD analysis project Ga0222662, IMG submission 179821) | Saline water microbial communities from Ace Lake, Antarctica - #600 | ecosystem: Environmental > Aquatic > Non-marine Saline and Alkaline > Saline | place: Antarctica: Ace Lake... | reverse complement strand
CGATAACAACACGACCCCCAGTTCGCCAGAGTGCGCAGCCACGGAGTTCTGCCACAACTCAGTGTGCACCGAGGTCTTCGGACAGAACTACGTTGTCGAGTTCGAGACGGCCGCGCTCAACTCGCTCAACGGCACTCAGACCTGGGATGCAGGCGGTATCGGGCTCCCTGACATGTTCGGGTGGCTGACTCTCGATGGCACCACAGTGATGAACACGGTGTTGTTCAGCAACGTGGCCGTCGGAGGCTCCGCCGACTTCTACCAGAGTATCAATCTCATGCTCGACGGTACGCAGCCGCTGTGCGTTGAGGTCTTTGACGACGAGGGAGTCAACACCCCCGCGTACTCCATGGGGGTCGCCTGCTGGGGCCCCGCGCAATCGGACATGGTCCAGTTGGTGCGTGACGGTGGCTACGTGGGCAACCTGAGCGGTGACTTCGTCCTGGCTCTCCTCACCGTCACCCCTGACTTTTAGTCGGAGACGGCGACGGCGCCTGGTCGTGTGGCGACTGCGACGACGCGGACGCGCTGGTGTACCCGGGGGCGACCGAGGAGTGCGACGGGCTCGACAACGACTGCGACGGCGTGGTCCCGGTGGCCGAGGCCGACGGCGACGGCGACCTGTGGCGTCTCTGCGATGGGGACTGCAACGACTCCGCGGCGAACGTGAACCCCGACGCGCCGGAGATCTGCGACGGCCAGGACAACGACTGCGACAGCACCACCAACGAGCTCGCCGACGTGGACGGCGACGGCTTCAGCAACTGCGAGGGCGACTGCGACGACGACGCCGCCACCGTCTGGCCGGGTGCGCCGGAGCTGTGCGATGGGCTCGACAACGACTGCGATCCCACCACCGACGAGAACGTCGACGACGACGGCGATGGCCTCAGCGAGTGCACCGGCGACTGCGAGGACGCCGAGTCCACGGTGAACCCGATGGCGACCGAGGCGTGCGACGGCTTCGACACGGACTGCGACCCGTCCACCGATCTGGGCGTGCCCGAGCTGGACGAGGACGAGGACGGCTCGTTTACGTGCGACGACGAGCCGGACTGCGACGACGACGACCCGGACAGCTACCCAGGCGCACCGGAGCTGTGCGACGGCGCGGACAACAACTGCGACGGCATGTTCGACGACGCGGTCGAGGACAGCGACGGCGACGGCTTCAGCCCGTGCGACGGCGACTGCGACGACACCGTGCAGGCCATCAACCCCAACGCGCTCGAGGGCTGCGATGGCGTCGACAGCGACTGCGACGGGCTCGTGCCCGACGACGAGATCGACGGTGATGGAGACGGCGGCCTGCCGTGCGAAGGCGACTGCGACGACGAAGAGCCGACGGTCGGAACCGCCTACGAGACCGAATCCGACCTTTGCGACGACGGGCTCGACAACGACTGCGATGGTGACGTCGATGATGAAGACGACGACTGCGCGGACGGCGACGACGACGACGCCACCGGCGATGACGACGACGCTTCGGGCGACGACGACGACATCGGCGTGGACGGCCCGGCGACGCCCGGGTGCGGGTGCTCGGATGCTGGACGGAGCAGGGGTTCGGCCTTGCTGCTGGGTTTGGCGTGGCTCGCTGTGGCGACCCGTCGCCGCCGTGCGCTTTATTCCATCGCAGCCTAAGAAACCCTTACATACCCTTTCATCAGCGCCAGTCCGTACGGTATGAGTGACAGGCCGGTGAACCCTCGGTTTCGCGAACCAGGCAGGAGTCTCAATGAATCGTCCGAATCTCACTCTGTGTACGAGCTTGCTGGCGCTGACCGCGCTGGCCCTTCCCCTGGCAGCATCTGCGCAGTCTGGCGGCCCGGACAGCAGTGGAACCATTTTCGCTCCCGCCGTGTACGACTGGGTCCCGCTGAGCACCGAGGGCGGGGCGACGATGTACGCGCTGACGGACGACTCGCAGACAGCACCGATCGACATCGCGCTGGCGACGGGCTGGGCCTCGGGCGGATTCAACCACTACGGGGTGGTCTACCCGTCGGTGGTGATCGACTCGAACGGCAAGCTGAACTTTGACCCGCTGGCACTCTGGGACCGCAACAACGTGTGCCTGCCGGGCACGCTCTCGGGCCCCGGCGACCAGCCTGACATCGCGTTGTACTGGGACGACCTCAACCCCGGCGCGACGGGCTCAGGCTCGGTCTATTCCTTCTACGACGCCGTAGACGACCGCTTCATCATCTCGTTCGAGGACGTCTACCACTTCTCTGGAACCGACGGGATCTCGGTGCAGGCCCACCTGTACGAAGACGGCATCGTGGAGCTGCACTTCAACGACACCGTGACCGGCGACACGGCGGACTTCTACGGCGCGGAAGCGACCATCGGTATCCAGGACTACACCGGCGGCACGCACACCACCGGCAACAACCTCGAGTGGTCGTGCGACACAGCCAACCCGCTGATGGACGGCACCGCGACGGTCTTCACGGTGTGCGTGGATCTCGACAGCGACGGCGACTACGACGTCGCCTGCGGCGGCTCGGACTGCGACGACAACGACCCGACGTCCTACACCGGCAACGTCGAGTTGTGCGATGGCGGCGTGGACAACGACTGCGACCCGTCCACCGACGAGAACGTGGACACCGATGGTGACGGACAGAGCGCCTGCGCGGGCGACTGCGACGACGGTGAGGCGCTGGTCTATACCGGCAACACCGAGGTCTGCGACAACCTCGACAACGACTGCCTCAACGGCATCGACGACGGCTTCGACGTGGACATGGACACCTGGTCCACCTGCGAGAACGACTGCGACGACAACAACGCCACCGTCTACCCCGGCGCGCCCGAGGCGTGCGATGGAGTGGACCAGAACTGCGACGGTCAGCTGGTCACCGTCGACGACATGCCGGTGCCGCCGACCATCGTCAGCACGTCCAGCAACATCCTGCGCGGCAGCCGCTGGGGTGTGACCCAGACGACAACCCTGAACACGATCGAAGCGCTCATCGGCGCGCCGACCGGCTCCGGCGTCACCTGGGGCGTGTTTGAGGGCACCTCGGCCACGGGGCCGTGGACGGTGGTGCAGGCCATCCCCACCCAGACGACGCTGCCGCCCGGCGACGTGTGGCACAGCAGCCCGCAGTTCAACCTGACGCTGCAGGCGGGCATGTACTACGCGATGGTGGTGGCCTGGAACGGCCCGTCCCTCAGCTACAACTACGGCTCTGGAGGGACCCTCCCCAGCCCGGCCAGCATGGGTTCGTACGAAGGCAGCGTCACGGGCAGCGGCTCCACGTTCACCGCGAGCAACAGCTCGACCGTCTACCACGTGCGCATCACGACCAACGCCGAGGTCGACAACGACGGCGACTCGTTCCTGGCGTGCAACGACTGCAACGACAGTGAGCCGCTGGTCAACGCCAGCGCGACCGAGATCTGCGACACCTTCGACAACGACTGCGACGGCGTCCTCTACGTGGACCCGGTCACCGGCGAGGGCGAGGACGACTTCGACAACGACGGGGACCCGGAGTGCGGGACCGACTGCAACGATCTCGAGCCCACGATCTTCGGCGGCGCGCCGGAGCTGTGCGACCAGCTCGACAACGACTGCGACGGCACGGTGCCGGCCGATGAGTCCACCGATGTGGACAGCGACCTCTCCGTGGCGTGCGACGACTGCAACGACGGGGACGCCACGATCTTCCCCGGCGCCGCCGAGGCGTGCAACGGCATCGACGAGAACTGCGACGGCCTGCTGGTCGCGGTGGACGTTCCGCCCGTGCTGCCCAACATCGACCTGACCTCGACCAACATTCTGCGCGGCAGCCGTTGGACCCCATCCAGCGGTCAGTACCTCGACAGCATCCAGGCGTACATCGACGCCCCGACGGGCTCGGCCATCGAGTGGCGCGTGTACGAGGGCCCGTCACCCACAGGCCCGTGGACGAACATCCTCACCATTGGGGACACCACGGTCGAGCCGGCGGGCGTCACCTTCCACAACAGCCCCACGGTGGGCATCACGATGCTGGCGGGGATGACCTATGCCACCACGGTGTCTTGGAACGGGCCGTCGATCGGGTACTACTACGCATCCGGTCCGCCGCTGCCCGCGCCGGCTCTCGTCGGTGCCTACGAGGGCGGGGTCTCGGGCTCGGGGTCCAGCACGACCATCAGCACCTCGACGCTGGCCTACACGGTCGGTATCACCACCGGCTCCGAGGACGACGCGGACGCGGACACGTACTTCGCGTGCCTCGATGACTGCGACGACAACAACGCCGCGGTGAACCCGGCGGGCACCGAGGTCTGCGATGGCGCGGACAACGACTGCGATGGCGTGCTGTTCGTCGATCCGGTGACCGGCGCGGACGAGCTCGATCTCGACGGCGACGGCGGAGTGGCATGCGGCACTGACTGTGACGACACGGACCCCACGGTCCTCGTGGGTGGCACGGAGCTGTGCGACGGCATCGACAACGACTGCAACGGCACTGCGGACTTCCCTGGGGAGCTGATCGACGCGGACTCCGACGGCTCGGTCGCGTGTGACGACTGCGACGACGCCACACCGACGATCTTCCCGGGCGCCACGGAGCTGTGCAATGGCATCGACGACAACTGCGACGGCCTGCTGGTCGCCGTGGATGTACCGCCGCCGCCGACCATCGTCAGCACGTCGACCAACCTGCTGCGAGGCAGCCGCTGGACGCCCACGACCAACACGTTCATGAACCAGATCACTACGTACATCGACGCGCCCACGGGCTCGGCGATCGAGTGGCGCATCTACGAAGGCGCCACGCCGACCGGTCCGTGGACGCTTCTGCAGCAGATCCCCGACGTGACCACGCTGCCGCCGGGCGATGCCTGGCACGAGAGCCCGCAGCTCAACTTCCAGATGCTCGCGGGCATGACCTACATCGGCTCGGCGTCTTGGAATGGCCCGAGCATCTCGTACAACTACACGTCCGACGGGGGTGCGGTGCCGCTGCCTGCGAGCTTCGGCCTCTACGAAGGCTCGGTCACGGGATCCGGCTCCACCCTGACTGTGAGCACCTCGTCCACGAAGTACACGGTGGGCATCGTGACTGGGTCGGAGACCGACAACGACGGGGACACCTACCTCGGCTGCGGGGTGGACTGCGACGACGACAACGCGGCGGTGAACCCGGGCGCGATCGAGGTGTGCGACGGCTCGGACAACGACTGCGACGGGGTCCTGTTCGTTGACTCGGTGACCGGCGCCGATGAGTCGGACGCCGACGGGGACCTCGCGCTGGCTTGCGCGGGCGACTGCGACGACTTCGACGCCACGGTGTTCACGGGCAACCCCGAGATCTGCGACGGCTTCGACAACGACTGCAACGGGGCGGCCGACTTCGCTGGCGAGCTCGTTGACGGGGACAGCGACGGGTCGGTGTCGTGCAACGACTGCGACGACTCGGACCCGACCATCCTCCCGGGCGCGCCCGAGATCTGCAACGGCATCGACGACGACTGCGACGGACTGCTGACCGTCATCGACTCGCCGCCGGTGCCCGACCTGTCGGGCAGCTCGACGAATCTGATGCGCGGCAGCCGCTGGTCGGCCACCCAGTCCACGTTCCTCTCCACCATCGAGGCGTACCTGCCTGCGCCGACAGGCTCGGCGATCGAGTGGCGGGTGTACGAGGCGACCGGTCCCACGGGCCCGTTCACGCTGGTGCAGACGGTCCCGGATACGACCACCCTGCCGGCGGGAGTGGACTGGCACGTCAGCCCGCCCATCAACTTCGTCATGCAGGCTGGCATGACCTACGGCACCACGGTGTCGTGGAACGGCCCGTCCATCGGATACAACTGGACGAACACGGGCGGGTCCCTGCCCGCTCCGGCCAGCTTCGGCACCTACGAGGGTGGCCTCACTGGGTCCGGTTCGACCACGACGGCGAGCACGAGTACTGCGCAGTACTCCATTCGCATCAGCACGGGCGGCGAAGGCGACCTCGACAGCGACACGTACCTCGCCTGCTTCGACGACTGCGACGACAACGACGCGACGGTCAACCCCGGCGTCACGGAGATCTGCGGCGACGGCATCGACAACGACTGCGACGGCGTGGACGCTTCGGCAGCCGATGCGGACGGCGACGGCTTCGACACCTGCTCGGGCGACTGCGACGACACGGACCCGGCGACGTTCCCCAATGCGACCGAGGTCTGTGACGGCAACGACAACGACTGCGACGGCACGGTGCCCGCCAACGAGGCGGACGGCGACAGCGACCTCGTGCTGCTGTGCGACGGCGACTGCGACGACGCCGACGCCACGGTCTACCCCGGCAACGTGGAGGTCTGCGACGGCCTCGACAACGACTGCGACACCGTGGTTCCGGCGGACGAGCTCGACGGGGACGGCGACGGTCTCAGCGAGTGCGCCGGCGACTGCGTGGATACGGACCCAGCGATTCCGGCTGCTTCTGAGGTCTGCGACGGTCTCGACAGCGACTGCAACGGAGTCATCCCGGCCGGTGAGGCCGACAGCGACGGGGACGGCGTGCCGGTCTGCGCGAGCGACTGCGACGACAACGACGCGGCGAACTACCCGGGCAACACCGAGATCTGCGACGGCCAGGACAACGACTGCGACGCGACGACCGAGGCGGCCGGCGAAGGCACGGACGCGGACCTCGACGGAGCGCCCGGCTGCATCGACTGCGACGACAACGACGCGGCGAACTACCCGGGCAACGTGGAGATCTGCGACGGGCAGGACAACGACTGCGACACCGGCACCGACGAGACCATCGACTTCGATGGGGACGGGTTCACGTCGTGCGACCTGGACTGCAACGACGCGGACCCGGACATCTACCCGGGCGCCGAGGAGGTCTGTGACGCGGGCGTGGACAACGACTGCGATGCGGCGACCGACGAAGACGCGGACACGGACGCCGACGGCGAGTCCATCTGCGACGGCGACTGCGACGACGACAACGATCTGGTGAACACCACCGCGACGGAGATCTGCGACGGCGAAGACAACGACTGCGACGGCAGCGCTGGTGCGGACGAGGTGGACGGTGACGGTGACGGGGTCTTGGTCTGTGACGGGGACTGCGATGACGACGACGCGACGGTCTACACCGGCGCGCCGGAGCTGTGCGACGGCATCGACAACGACTGCGACGGCGCGGTTGAGAACGACGTCGATGAGGACGCGGACGGCCTGAGCACGTGCGACGGCGACTGCGACGACGCCAACGCGGACGTGTACGACGGCGCGCCGGAGATCTGCGATGGTCTGGACAACAACTGCGACGAGCAGCTGCCTGCCGACGAGGTCGATGAGGATGTGGACGGCGTGCTCATCTGCGAGGGCGACTGCGACGACACCGAGCCGACGGCCTTCCCCGGCGGCGACGAAGCGTCGAACTGCGACGACCTCATCGACAACGACTGCGACGGGGACACCGACGGCCAGGACGCCGACTGCGATGGCGGCGACGACGACGACTCAGCTGGCGACGACGACGACGCGACCGGCGACGATGACGACGCGACCGGCGACGATGACGACTCCGGCGGCGACGACGATGACGCCACGGACTGCGCTTGCCAGTCCGACATGACTGACGGCGGCGCGCCGATGGGCCTCGCGGTCCTGACGCTGCTGCTGGGTGGTCTCGGGTTGCGGCGCCGCCGCGAGTAGCGGGAGCGGCGCGGGCTTAGTGGCTCTTGAACGGGCCCTTGGTCGCGCGTCGCTCCAGTGACTGCCACTGCTCGGTGAGCTGGGGCGTCATCTCAGCGAACACGTCTTCGAAGATCGACTTGAGCGCTGGCTTGGGTGTGTCCTCGACCTGCTTCCAGGTGTCGCGGATGCGCGTGTCGGTCTCCGCAGCGAGCGCCTCGACGTCGTCGTCGTTCCACAGGCCCTTGGCGGCGAGGTACGCGCTCGTGCGCTCGATGGGGTCGAGGTTCTTCCACCTCTCAGTGACCTCTTCGTCGCGGTAGCGCGCCGGGTCGTCCGACGTGGTGTGGGCGCCGACCCGGTAGGTCAGGCACTCGATGAGCGTGGGCCCGCCGCCAGCGCGTGCGCGGTCCACTGCCTCGCGGGTCACCTTGTGCACGGCCAGCAGATCGTTGCCGTCTACGCGCAGGCCGGGGATGCCGTAACCCTTTGCCTTGCTGGCCATGGTCTTCGCCGCTGTCTGCAGGCCCACGGGCACCGAGATGGACCACTGGTTGTTCTGGCAGATCCACACCAGCGGCAGCTTCTGGATTGAGCTGACGTTCAGCCCCGTGTGGAAGTCGCCCTCGCTCGTCGCACCGTCGCCCATGAAACACATGGTCACGGCACCGTCGTTGCGCAGCTTGCTCGCGAGCGCGACCCCGGTGGCCTGGGGGATCTGGTTGGCGATCACCGAGCTCATCGTCACGTACTTGAAGTCGTGGCCCGGCGGGTGACACGGCATCTGCCGACCCTGGGTGATGTCGTCGGCGTTGCCCAGCAACTGGTCGAAGTAGGTGGTCAGGGGCAGGCCTCGGTAGAGCAGGATCCCCGCTTCGCGCAGCGCCGGCAGCACCCAGTCAGTGGGCTCGAGCGCGGCCGCGGTGCCGAACACCGAGGCCTCCTGCCCGGTGCACGCTCCGTAGAAGCCGATGCGCCCCTGACGCTGGAGCTGCAGCATCCGGTTGTCGATCTGCCGCTGCTGCACCATGAAGCGATGCACGTGCAGGATCTGCTCGTCGGTGAGCAGCGGCTCCCCAGTCAGCGTGCCGTCTGGCTCCAGCAGCCGGTACAGGTCGCTGGGCAGGGACTCCGGCGGGCAGACGTTGTCGGCGGGGTAGGACGGGTGCACATCGTTCGACATGCGCGCATGGATACCGCCGCGCGGCCTTGTCGGCAAGCTACTGCTCGGCCGATGGCCCGAGCAGCTGGAGGACGTGCACGACCTCATCGTCCTGGGCGAGCGAGAACACCCAGCTCGCGTCGGAGCCCGCGACCCGCTCCATGCGCGTGTCGGTCCTGAGCTCCGCCAGTAGGTCACCGTCGAGTGCCGCCAACACGCTGACCTGTGAGCCAGCGCCGAAGTCGCTGAGGAGGACGACCGCGTCGCCGATGTTCGCGAACGCTCGGGGCTGAACGAGGTCCTCATCGAGCGACCAGAGCTCGGACCACTCGCCGTCTTCCTTCGCGAGCGCGCGGAATGTGCCGCCGGACTGGCTCTGCGCGTAGAGGATCCCGAACTCGGGGTCGAAGTCGATCGCGTCGGCGGGGATGTCCAGAGTCGAGACCACGTCATCGATGATCTGCACGATGCCCTCGCCACTTGCGATCCACACGGTCTCGGTCTCGTCGTCGATCTGGAGACTGCCGGCGCAGCTGGCCCCTGGCAGCGCGACTCTCTGCATCGTCGAGGCGCGCAGGAGCGAACAGTCGCTCTCGTCGCCTTCCAGCACGATGACATCGGAGCCGAGGAACGCGGCGTCTCGGAGCAGCGCGATCTCCTCGATCCAGCTCGTCAGCGCATCACTGTCGTCATCAGACTCAACGAGGGCGCCATCCACCAAGAACAGCTGGCCGGCCGGTTCCCCGACGTCGTAGCGCACGTCGAGGAGCCGCACCTGCTCAGCCTCCGGGAAGTAGTCGCTGTCTGTCTGCTCGCCATCAGAGGTGCTGGTGCTCGCACTACCCAGTGGCTCACCGGTCGTCAGAGTGTTGCCCGACGGGCTGAGGAACTCGGTCGAAGGCTGGCCGAAGATGCTGACCTTGCCGTACATCCTTGAAGTCGGCGACTCGAACGCAAGCGTGAACGGAACCTCGTCGTCGTCGTTGGTGGGGCAGCCGGGCAGGACGAGGGTTGCGGCGAGAGGGATGGTCAATAGGGCAGAGCAGCGCATCAGGAACCTCCAAACAATGGTTGCTCGGAGGGAGTGCGAGAGGCATGCCAGGGAAGGAGGGTCGTCAGCCGAGAGGGGGGGAATGCCCGGCGCCAGCCGCTGCTCTCAGTCGTCCAGCGGCACCGCGATGCCGCCCTGCTTGAGCGACCGCTGGGCGGCGGTGATGGCGCGAGTCACGGCGCGCCCCTGGGAGCCTGGGGTGCGGCAGACCGCTCCGTCTCGTACGCAGTCGAGGAAGTGCTCCACCTCGCTGCGCAGCGGCTCGACCCACGGCAGGCGCGGGATGGAGACATCGCCGTGCCGGATGTCCACCTGCCAGTCCGCGAAGGACTCCGGCGGCGCTGGCGACGCGGTGACGGAGCTGTCGTAGACGGCGATTTTCGCCTGGGGCGCGACGTCGTCGAACACCACCATGCGCTTGCTGCCCACCACGGTCATCTCGCGCACCTTGCGCGGGTCGAGCCAGCTGATGTGCATGTGCGCGCCGCGGCCGCCCGGGTACTCCAGCGTGCAGAAGATCACGTCCTCGACGTGGTCCTGGATGTAGCAGAAGCCACGCGCCGCCACGGTGACAGGCTCGGCGCCCATCCAGTAGTTGAGGATGGACAGATCATGGGGCGCGAACGACCACAGCGCGTTGATGTCGGCCTGCACCCGCCCCAGGTTCACGCGCCGACTGTGCACGTATTGCACGTCGCCCAGGCTGCCGGAGTCGATGGACTCCTTGACGAACTGCACCGCGGCGTTGAAGAGGAACACGTGGCCGACCATCAGCACGAGGCCCCGCTCCGCGGCGAGGGCCTCCAGGGCGGCGCACTCGGCGACCGTCATGGCCAGCGGCTTCTCGACCAGGGTGTGCTTGCCGGCGCGCAGCGAAGCCTCAGCGAGCTCGAAGTGCGACGCGGCGGGGGTGGCGATGGCGACCGCGTGTACCTGTGGGTCCTGCAATGCGCGGGGGAAGCTGTCGTGAGCGGCGGCGTCAGGCGCGACGCGCTCGGCCACGCTGGTGGCCCGGGCCCCGTCTCGGTCCACGAGGTGGAGGAGCTGGGCGCGGTCTGCGGCGGCGAAGTTGCGGGCAAGGGCGGGGCCCCAGTAGCCAGTGCCTACCAGGGCCACGCCGGTGGGCGCTGCATGCTCGGTCATGCAGGCAGCGTAGCCGGTTTCACTCCTTGACCTGTCCCACCCGGCGGCTCTTGTAGGCCGACTCGGACTGGGTCTTGCTGAAGCCGTTCTGCCGAGCAGCCTGGTCGTCGCCTTCAAACGTCTGCTCGACCTCGGCTTCCAGCGCTTCGGCTTCGGAGAGGTTGTCGCCCACGGCCGCGCTCTGCACGTACACGTTGGCGGCGGCGTTCTTGCTTCGGTAGTCCTGCAGGATCTTGACCGCCTCGTCCTTCTTGCCCGACGAGACCGCCTTGCTCACCTGTTGGCGGGTGGCGTTCCACTCCTCGGTCACCACCGAGCGCTCCCAGGTGTCCTGGTCGATCCCGCTGTAGTAGGTCTTCTCGTCCTCGACCGCCGTGACCGACGGCACTCCCTTGAGGGACGCAGTGTGCCGGTCCCCGTCGCGGCTCCACGCCATGCTGATCCCGCCGAGCGCGATGCTCCCCACGCTGTCAGCGCGCACTTGATAGGTGACCCAGATCCGGCGCTGCTGGCCCGCGAACAGGATCCCCGGACGGAACACCACGCTGCCGTCCCGCTGCGTCTCCAGCGGGTAGCCCGACGCATCCAGCACCCGCACGCCTGGCTGCGCCTCGAGGCAGATGGTGACGCCAGTGGCGACCGTGGTGCGCGCGGTGCTGAGCTCGTTGGCGAAGACGCTGGCGAGGTTCCCACCGCTGGCGAGGAAGTGGTAGTTGCCGGTGCCCGCGTCGGCGAGCTTGCTCATCAGGAACTCGTTGAAGTCCGCACCGACACCTACCGCGGTCATCACGTAGTCGCCCTTTGGAGCGCGGCTGGCCCGGCGCACGAGGCCTTCGGGAGAGGGATCGCCCAGGTTGGGCAGACCGTCTGAGATGAGCACCGCCCGGGCGGCGCGCCCCGGCAGTCGCTGGCCCTCGATGAGGTCGAACGCGAGGTCCATGCCGCCGCTCATGTTCGTGTAGCCGTCAGCCTTGACCCCATCGACGGTGGCGAGCCAGCCGCGCTTGGCGGCGTCGCTCGCGGGGGACAGGGCGATGGCCTTGGCGGCGTGGTCGCTGTAGGTGACGAGCGCGAAGCGGTCGGACGGGCCGAGCTGGCCGATGAGCTCCCGCACCGCGGAGCGCGCGTAGCTGATCTTGTCGCCGCGCATGGACCCGGAGCGGTCGAGGATGACGACCAGATCGGTGTCGCGTCGCTCAATGCGTGCCGCCTCGGGGTCGGCGTCGATGACGAGCTCAGCCCGCACTTCGCCGTCTCGTCCCACGATGACCGAGCTGCGGTCGAGCGTCGCGCTCATGCGGATGGGTCCCGCGCCGGTGGAGACCGCGCCGGGGATCGCCAGCGCTCCCTGGGCTGCGCCCTTGGCGTGGGCTGTTCCGCCGAGAAGCGAGCCGACGCTGGGGTTGAACGCCACGGCCATGGCCAGCGTCATGCCGAGCAGTACGCGGTCCACGGAGAGGCGGCGCTGGGGAGGCGGAGAGAGGCGAGAGCTGGACATGATGCGGACTCCTTGCATGCGGTGTTTCCCGGACATGTTCAGAGTGCTCGTCGCGCGGCCTGACGCGGGCAAGGCGTCTGTAAATGCAGACAAGCATTGCGTTACCTGCGATTTACATTTGGGGCGCGCCTCAGTCCCTCAGGCGTCTACGGATGCTCCCAGGGCGGAGTCTGCTCGGTGGGAGCGGTGCGCCAGCGGCTTCGGGCACCGGTGGCGATTCCGGCCAGCAGGGCGGCGCGCTCTGCCCCATCGAGCGGCTGGGCGAGCTCCTCCCAGGTCGAAGGGGGGTGGATCCGCCCCAACCGCGTGCCCAGCCCGCGCAGCATGGCGTGACGAATGGCCTGATGGTGCTGCGGATCGCCGGCCGACAGCTCCCGCGCCCAAGGGTCCAGGCCCTCGATCCACTGCACGACGTCGGTCGATGGTTCTCTGGCATCGGCCACGATGGGGCACAGCGGCGGGCTCGGCTCCCCCGGTGGACACGCGAGCGCCGCGATGCGGGTCGCGCTGTCGGTCATGAAGCTGCCCACGCGAGCGTGCTCGGCGAACCCTCGGGACAGCGCCTCGGCGTCGGGGGCGCGCATCATGCCCAGCTCGCCCTTGAGCAGCTGAAGCCGCCGCACGAACACGTCGCCGTTGGGGGCCGAGAAGCTCAAACGTGCGATGTCGATGCCCATCCCGTGGGCCAGGAAGCTCCGCTGTCGCTCGTCGGCGTCAAGCTCGTCCGCCAGCACCTGCAGCTGCTCTTCGAGCGCGAGACCCTGGGGTTCGCTCTCCATCACCCGCAGGCGCGGCTCCCCCCACGCGCCCAGCGCCCGCAGGTGGTGGGCCCGGCACGTCGGATCGTCACTCGTGCACTGGGTATGGAGGTGGCGCGTCGGGCCGACCCAGTGCCCATAGACCCCGACGTACTCAAACGGCAGGGTGGACGCGAAGGCATCGGCGGCCCGGGGCGACGGACGCAGATCGCTGGCGGCCGTCACGGCTCCGCCGAGCACCAGCAGCCCGCCGAGCGCCCCGGCGACCCAACGCCCGGCAGAGTGCCGCCACGCTTGTCCGAGCCCTTGCGCCACGACCGCGGTCCAGAGCAGCAGGCTGGGGATGAGGTAGCGGGTGGTGCTGGTGGACGGCGCCCGCGCAGGCTCCTGTTGGGCGAGCTCGAACAGGGTGGACTCCGCCTCGAAGCTGGTCAGGGCGTAGCCCAGCGTCCACCCCACGGCGAGGGCGAGCAGCACCCAGCGTGGGTCTCGCAGACGCTTGCCGATCGAGACCGCCACCGCCGTCGCGCCCATCACCGCGGCCACGGGCCACAGCCACCCGTGCAGCCGGGTCAGGGCGCCCTGCCGGGGGAGCGCGCCCGGCGCCCCGACCCGGGGCTCGGCGTTGAGCAGCGGTTGGATGCCAAAGCCCATCGGATCACGAAGCGCCTCGAGGGGGCTCCGATCGCCGGTGCTGCCGCCCTCCACTCCGACCAGGCACTTCGCCACCACCGCCGCGAAGCCCTCCTCGGCGCGGCGCCCCCCAACATCGAGCAGCAGCCCCGCGTTCACCAACACCAGCACCGGGAAGGAGAGCAGGCCCGCCACGCTGGCGCCGAGGACCGCGCGCCCGTGCACCGAGCCCGCGAGGAGCAGGGCTGGCACCCCGAGGACCGCGGTGCGCTGGTACCAGATGGCGAAGCCCATCAGGGCTCCTGCGAGGGCGCCTCGCCGCCAGTCAGCGGGCCCCTGAGATGGCGCGCGCACCAGGGGCAGCAGGGCGATGAGAGCCAGGACCGGGGTCGCGGCGTGTCCCACGGTGTTCGACGCGAGGCCGTCCTTGAGCAGCAGCGGACCGGCGGCCACCAGCACCCCGAACAGCAAGGCACCGACGGGGTTGTCCAGCCTGCGCAGCAGCGCGCCGACGCAGGCGACGCCGAGCACCACCCACAGCAGCGACACCCACAGCCACGCCATCAAGCTGTCGCCGAACGCGAGGAACCCGAGAGCCGCCAGGACGCCGTCCACGAGGGGCTCGCCCCGGTACCAGTCGATCTGGTAGCCAAAGAAGTCGCGCCCGTGTCCGTGGGCGAGCTGCCGCCCGGCGATGGACACGAACGTGCCTTCGAGGTCCAGCACGTGCAGCGGGTGGGCTCGTGCCCGCAGAAAGACAGCGAAGGCGGCGAGCAGGGAGCTCGCGCCCACGAGGAGACCAGCGCGTCGCATGCGTAGGCCCGACCTTACCCGAGGGCCGTTTTGGGCCACCGGTGTCGGGTACGCTGAGCCCATGCGCCTCCTCTCCCTGTGCCTCTTTGCGCTCCTTCTCTCAGCCTGCCCGTCGCCTCGCGCCGAGCTGCCGGACGACGAAGACGACGCCACGCTGGCCAATGACGACGACTCCGCGGTCGTGGACGACGACGACTCGGCCGGGGACGACGATGACGCCACGACGCCTCCTCCGCCGCCGGATGGGGACGGCGACGGCGTGCCCGACGCCGAGGACCCATGCCCCGAGGACCCAGCGCAGTGGACCGACGCCGACGGCGACGGGGTCTGCGACGAGGTAGACGACGACTGCCCCGACGACCCGGCTGGCTACGCCGACACGGACGGTGACGGGGACTGCGATGGGGACGACGACAACGACGGCGATGGGATCTCCAACGCCGAGGAGCTGGTCATCGGCGCCGACTGCGCGGTCAGCGATCCCAACCTCGCGGACACCGACGCGGACGGGTTCAGCGACAACGAGGACCTGTACCCGCTCGACCCGTTCCCCGAGTACGTGTTGTGGCGCAACGAGCTCGGCACCATCGACATCGTGCTCTCCAACCGGGACGGCACGTTCCAGGCGGTCCAGCAGATCGGCTTGCCGTTCGGTGACACCGCGAACACGGACTACCGCTACGTCGGCTTCTCGATCTCCGACTACGACGCCAACGGGCGCACCGACTTCCTCGCCTACGGCGACGCCGACCCATCCGATCCGAGCAACCCGCTCGATCTGTGGTGGTTTGGCCGCGTGGCCGGCCCCACGTCCTTCGCCCAGCGCCTGGTGGACAGCAACCTGGACGGCGGCTTCATCAGCGGAGTGGCCGATCTGGACAACGACGACGACGTCGATGTGTACCTGCTGTCCCGCAACCCCACGGGCTACATCAGCGACCTGCAGCTCTACTCGTTCCTCAACGCGGGGACGATCGGCACCGCCACGTGCGCCTGGACCGACGACATCACCAACCCTGACGGCTGCGCGTTCGTGCGCACCCTCGGCGCGGATCTGACGACGTTCGGCTCGGGCAAGTGGATCGCCCGGGTCAGCCGGGACGCGGTGGACGTGGATGGAGACGGCAACCGCGACCTCATCGCCGTGACTCATAGCAGCGGCGGCAGCAGCCCGTCTCCGCACACCCTGCTGGTCGGCGACGGACTCGGTGGCTTCACCGTGACGGGTCACGAGCTGTTCAGCCACGCGGCGTCGCCGGTGAACTCCATCGTGTTCGCGGACTTCGACGGCGACGATCTCGGGGACCTCATCGTCGGCCTCGATGACGACGGAGATGCAGGCAGCGCCTGGTTCTACCCCGGTCAGTACGTCGCTGGTACCGGCTACTACGTGGACACGGGCTCGGCGTTCGAGGCGTTCGACGTGAACCCCGGCGCAGAGTCCGGCGGCGAGAACTTCGGAGTGACGGCCTCGGCGCGCTCATTCGACTTCGACTTCGACGGGAACGAGGACGTCCTGGTCGGATACAACAACAGCCAGCCCTGGAACCCGCCCAGCGAGACGGCGTTCTACCTCGGCAACGGCAACGGCACGTTCGCCGCCCCCACCATCCTGCGCAGCTTCACCAACGGATTCGGCCAGAACTTCGCCATCCCGCAGCGGCTGTGCCGGCGGTTCCAGATCACGAACTAGTTCGAAGCCTCGAGTCCAAGCGCGAGAAGCAGATCGGCCCGGTTCGCTGTCGCCCACTGCGGCGCGCTGTGGAGCGCGGCGTCCGCGAAGGAGCGTCTCACAGCTTCGTTTGCTGACGCGAGCCCGATTGCAGCCTGGAAGAGTTGCTCCGGATCGGTGATGCTCAATCTCTCAGCGAGCGCGATCGCGCGCGTCGGGCTCATCGAAGAGGCCTCGGTGTCGATGGCGGCCAGCACGGTGGCGATCACCTCCTGTGCGCGGGTCTCGAGCATACGGGCCGCCGCCTGGGAGGCCGCACCGCTCCCCGCCTGGACGAGGTCTTCCAGCGCCTGGTCGGCCCGGGGGCTGCGAAGGTCGGCGAGGAGAGGTATCGCGCGCTCGTCGGTGTCTGCGAGCCCAAGGAGGATCTCCTCGGCCCAGGCGCGCGACCGGTCCGCGAATGCCGCGGGGAAGGCGATGGGTCCGTTGGAATCGATGCTGGATGTGAACCGCTGGAACGGCGCCTGCTCTTCGCGCGAGAACGTGGGCTCCTGGACGCTCCTGCTCGCGGCCTCGCCGACGACCTCCACCAACAGGCGGGCTCCCTCGGAGTAGACCGATGGAAGCGTGGAGAGGACCATCGCTTCGATGCTCGAAGCGCGAGAAGGCGGTGTCTCGGCGGCCCCGCGCAGGTCCGCGCGGTCGAACACCTCGAAGAGCGCCATGCGTCGGACGTCGCGCACGGGATCGGCGGTCGCTCGAGCCAGCGCAGCGTTGACGACTTCGGGCTCCTCGTCCATCGAGCTGAGCAGCCTCAACGCTTCCAGCCGGCCATCTCGCTGGCCAGAGACAGCGAGCTCCCCCAAGGCAACGAGATCCTTGCTTCGCCCTTCGAGCTCGAACAAGAAGTGGAGGACCGCCGCCTTGGTCTCTCGACCCGGTAGGTTCGGGAGCGCCTCCCGCACGGCCTTCCGCGCGTCGTTTCTGAAGAAGCGCAGCAGGACTCCGACCGCCCGGGGATCATTTGTCCCTGAGGCGATGCGATCCACGCACGCCGCCACGGCGACCTCCGCCTCCGCGTCGTCCAGACGGGAGAACGCGCCCTCGTCGTAGCGCTCCAACGCCGCCGGGCTTCCTCCGGCGCTCATGCTGGCGAGAAATGCCTTGAGATCTTCTGCGGCCATTTCGTGGGACTCCCAGGGGGTTCGGGCTGAATGTTACCGTGCGCTCGGAGGGCGCATGGCGCACGAAGGGGTCGCTGAGAGCATTCGGGAGCTGTTGGCCGCGCCAAACGAGCTGGACCTTGGTGCTCTGGTACAAGCGCTGACTCCCTTTGGCGACGATGGCGGTCCGCGTCCGTGGATGCCGGTGTTGCTCCCCCTCTCCTCGGCGCTCGTCTCCCCCTTGCATGACGTCGTGCGGCGCGTAGCACCGCTCTTGGCTTCGCCGTCGCTCAGTACTCGACACCGCGCCGCACAGGTCTTGGCCCGGATCCCCACCGAAGCCGCGGCACTGGCCGCGGTGCCTGCCCTTAGTGACAGGCTCGGTTTCATCGTCGCCGAGGGCATCGACGCGGTGGCGCGAGGAGGCGGGTCGGAGTCAGCTGATGTCCTGGTGGAGCTCCTCAATCACCCTGACGAGACGGTTCGGCTTCGGGCCGCGGGGGACCTCGGGCTGATGCGGAATCCGGCGGCGGTCGCCGCTCTGGTGTCCACCGCAGAAGATGCTGACGAGGATGAGTACGTGCGCGCATGGGCTGCCACCTCGCTGGGAGAGCTGGGTACACCTGAGGCGCTGGCTGCCTTGCACCGGATCGCGCCGACCGCGAGCCCGGTGGTGGCCGACGGCATACGGGCGGGGATCAGCGCACGGGTGCCCGTGACGTCGGCGGACCTCGCCCTCACGCAGCACCCCGAACGTCGGGTGCACGCGGCCGCACACCTGCTGGGAACCGAAGCCATCGCGCTGCTCGTGCTTCTCGAGTTGTACGGCGACCCCGACGTCGGGCTAGCCGCCCGGGGCGCGTTGATGGCGACCAGCGTGGACCTGGAAGAGCCTCTCCTGGAGGTGCTCGCGGGTAACTCAGAGAGGCTGGCTGCCGCCGTGGACCTCGCGGGACTGCTGGGACTTGTCTCAGCGGTCCCGCAACTCGAGAGTCTGATGACCGAGCGGGGAGAGCCAGGCTTGGCCCTGCTTGCGGGAATCGCCTTGGTGCGATTGGGTGCGCCGACCGCTCTTGAGCGACTCGCGATCCGGTGGGCTCGCTACTCCGCGGACCAGCGAACGGAGGGCACGCTCGGCGGGATGTTCGCCAACGACGTCGTGCCGCTCGACGTTGTGCAACTCCTGCTGGGCGACCCCTGCGCGGTGGTCTCGGCCAGCGGCGCTGAGCTACTGCGACGCGAGCCGGATGGGGAACGTGCCTCTCAACTACTCGCCGCTGCGCTGCAGACGGAGCTGCTACGCGTCCAGGGCCGCGAACCACCCCGGCCGACATCCGAGGCGGGACCGATTGGGACCGTCGAGTTTCGCGCCGAATACGGGATCCAGTGCGAGGTCTTCCGAGCGAGCCTGCCCGAGGAGCTTCAGGCTGGCGCCGCGGAGCTCGACATGCACGTCTACGTCTCGCCGGAGACCATCGCCGCCCGCGCTCTTCTGTGGGTGTGCCTCGACGTCGATGGCGACTTCGATGCGGTCCTTGAACCGTGGATGAAGGTCGCGGACCCCCAGTTGCGCCTCGACGCGTTGAGAGTTTGGGCGGGGCTTCACCCGGACGGGCTCCCTGCGGTCGATCTCTCCACGGACCCGGAGCCGGTCATCAGGCGCTTCTACGCCATTCTCCAGGAGGACTGACTCGCCCCGTTTCCACCCGCCGCGCTAGCCGTTCTTTGCGTCGCCGAGGTAGAGCATCGGCGTCGTCAAGGTCTGGGGGAGGGTGTAGCCCTTCTTTCCCAGGCGGTCTTCGAGGCTCTTTAGTTGGAGCTGGGCCATCTTCGCATCTTTGTAGAGCACGTCGGTTGACCCTGCGGCTGCACCGGCGAGGCCGAACGAGCCCCAGGCCATGGCGAAGCTACCGAGCACCGGGGCGATCGCAGTCATGCCGGTGAACACCAGCGCCTCCACGACCCCGTCGGCGAACGACTGCTTCCAGTTTCGGCCAGACTTCATCGAGATGAAGAAGCGCCCCAGGCAGGCGAGCGTGCCGCCCACAACCTTCCCGGTCAGGGTCGACGACGCCATCATCGTTGCGATGCCGCCCAGGCGGGCGAGGTTGCCGAAGAAGGAACTCTTCTCGACCTTCTTTGACTTCGCCACCGCTGTGGAGCCCTCCTTGACCTTGGCGAACATCTTCTTGGCGCCGAACTCGGCCAGGCGGTCGACCAGCTGGCCCAATCCCGCCGCGCTCAGCGAACCGACCCCCTTGAGGGCAGACAAGAACGCCTCGCGGAACAAGTGGGCGCACTCCTTGGCGCTCAGCTTCTTGGTGGCGAGCATGCCGCCTTCGGCCTGCTCCTTGAGCGCGACCTCGATCTCCCCGGAGGCCAGGGCGCTGGTCGCGGCCAACGCTTTCTTGAAGTGGCCGAGGTGGGCCTGAGCCTTGCCCTTAGCGTCCTCAGTGACCCCGTTCTTCGGACTGAGCGCCTTGTTGCCGTGCCGCACGTCCGCGGGCAGCTTGCTGAGCAGGCCGTTGAGTTCGTCCTTCATTCCGAGCACTTCGGCGGCGTCCTTCAGGTCCCTGCTCGGCATCTGGTTCGTGAGCGTCTTCCCCAGCGTGCTGCTCTGCAGCGAAGCGAGCAACGCCGCTTGCCGGTCCCGGGCCGCCTCGAACACCTCGGGCTTATCCCACAGGGCCTCCGTGTTCTTGGCGAACAGGGCGGTCCTCGTCTTCATGTCATCCCGGAGCCGCACGACTAGGGCGCTCATGACTCGACCGAGCGTGTTGCGCAGTTGCTTCTGGTACGGGTAGCCAGTCTCACCGTATGCGTCGGTGAGCCGGGTCAAGCCGGCGGCAAACTCAGTCTCCGCGACGCTGCCCTGCATGGCTGCCATCGCAGCCGCGAGCGGACCGACCTTCAGCGCCACTTCGAGTGCTGCGACCGCCCGCATGAGCTTCTTCGGGGTCGAGGCCCGGAGCAGCGAGACCATCGCCTCGGCGTCGCGGACCCAGGTGGCCCCTTGTGTGCAGAGCGCCGTGAGCTTCGCGGCGCTGTCCACGTCGAACGAGACCGTCCCGAGACCCTCGGCGATGGCCCCCATCACGTTGGGCATCGAGTGCTGCTCACTGCGGGGCAGGGTCGGGTGCAGCTTGCTGTAGAGCGCGGCGGCCTCGGACGCGCTCGCCATCCACCCCGACGTCTCCGGCCCGCCGCCCTCGAGCCTCTTCATCAGGGCCACGAGCTTGGTGGTGTCCGGCGCGGCGCCCGACGGCATCTTCCCGCTCAGCTTGTCCTCGAGCTTCTTGTCGTGGGCGTCGAGCTTGCCCTGCCAGCCGCCTTCGTCGTAGCTCTCGCCGACGTCGGATAGGTCGTCCACCTTCTTCGGCCCTTCGAGGCCGTACTTGGTGTCTAGGTCGGGCTTGGAGAACGACTCGGCGCCCACGATCGAGTGGTAGTGCCACCACAGCTTCGCCGTGGACTTCGTCTTGCGCGCGCGGTCGACGATCTCGGGCTTCTCGATCTTGCTGAAGACGTTGCCCTGCCAGCGCTGGAAGGCATGGATGCGGCCGATCTCCGGCATCTGGCTGTACTGCCGGGACAGTTCTTCCCACAACAGCTTCTCTGCGTCCCAGTTGTCATCGAGGATGGCGAGGTTGTCGAACAGCGTGCCCGCGTCGGTCTTCTCGAGGGCGGTGTAGCCCTGCTTGAAGGCGAACTGCATCGTGATCGAGCCGCCGGACCACAGCGCGTAGCCCTTGCCGCCTGCCTTCGCGAGGGAGAAGCGGTCCTTGAGCATGACGCTCGCGATGGTCTTGTAGGCCCCGCGTGCTTTCTCGTGCAGCAAGACGGACGCGTCGTTCTCGGGCTCCTTGCCCGCCTTCTCGTTGGCCTGGCTCTCACACGCGATCCCGGCGGCGGCCAGGACCTTCTTCCAGAGGTTGTCTACCTCGCCGAGGCTCATGGGCGGGTTGAGCTTCTTGGTCGCCCGGTCCCGGAACTCGATGTAGTTGGGGTGCTTGAAGGGATCGTGAATCGAGGGCACCCACTGGTGTGGGGGCTTGCCGAACAGGCCGAAGAGGTTGCCGAGCTGGCCCGAGACCTCAAGTAGCTTCTGGGCGAGCGCCGACTCCAGCTTCGGGATGTCCTTGTGGCCGGTGGTTAGCTTGGCGAGGTCGTCAGCCTGCTTGCCCGCGACCTTCTCCATGGCGATGGCCTTGCCGATGAAGCCGCCCGCCTTCTTCTTGTCGTCCTTGCCGAGCTTCTGCAGGTCGGTCTTCCAGTCGTCGATCCGATCCTTGATGGGCTTCTCGACCGAACGCACGGTGAGCTCGGCCTTGCCGCCCTTGCGGCGCACGAACATCGTGTGCGATTCGCCATCGGTGGCCTTGAACTTGATCGGCTCGGGGAGCACGTCGACCCCGTCGTCGCGCTTCTTCAGGCTTCCGGCGAACGACGCAGCGTCCAGCAGGTTTGCGCTGAGCAGATCCATGCTCTTTCGCGCGTCGCCGAGATTGTCCTCGCCAGCGAGGTAGCGGAGTCCCTTGTTCTCCAGTCCCATCGCCACGCCCTTGGCGTGCTTCATGCTCTCCAGAGCCTTGGTCTGGCCCGGCGACTTGTCGGCCTTCTTGATGTCCTTCTCGAGGCCTGGGAGGCCCTTGGCGCGCAGCGCCCCCGCGACCACGCCCGTCGACTGCAGAATGGGAGGGGCACCGTTCGCGGACGGCTCTCCGAAGGTGACGTTGATCGCGCCCATCGACGTCGCGATGGTCGCGCCGGGCAGCTGCGTCGCCTTGCGCCCGTTGTCCTGCTTCGACTCGTCCTCAGCGGGCTTCGCCTCTTCCTTCTCGTCCTTGCCGCCCGCGAACAGGCCCTTGACCTTCTCCAGCACCCAGTCCATCGCCTTGCCGATGGCGGTCTTGACGCGCTCCTGAAGCCCCTCGACGAAGCCGCGGATCTTGTCCGGGATGTCGCCGATGCCCGCGAGGTTGGCGCCGAGATCGATGGCGATGCCGAGCACCTTCTGCAGGGCGCTCTCGACCCACGCGCTGGCCTTGGTCGTGTTGCCCCGCGCGATGTCCGAGATGCTGTTGAAGACGGCGCCGAGCACCTCCTTGATCTCGTTGATCTTGTCCCGGATGGTGCAGTAGATGCCCCAGGCGGTCTTGAGCGCCTGCCACAGCGCGCCCAGCGGGCCCGCCAGCAACGACGCGAGCTGCTCCATGCCGAACTGCACCACCTTCTTGGTGATGTAGTCGGTGATCATCCCGAGCACCAGGTCCCAGATGTTCCCCAGGTCGCCCTTGAGCTGGTCCCACAGCCCCGCGAAGCCACCCTCGATGAAGCCCGTGACGTACTCGTAGGCCTTGTCGAGCGCGGCCATGTTCTTCTCGCCGATGCGCTCCTCGGCCATGCCCTTGAGCGAGTCGCCGTCCACGCCCAGCACGCCCATGACCATCCCGAAGATGCCCTGGGCGTTCCACTCTTCTGGCGCCTGCAGACCCGCCGCCGCGACGGGACCGAGCAGCCAGCCGGTGACCGCGCTGGTGAAGTGGCCGAGGAAGTTCGCCCCGAAGCTCACAAAGCCGTCTTTGCCGGCGTCGATGAGGTTGCCCGCGAAGTCGCCGGGCTTGTCCACGATGAGCTTGAGCGTCTCGGACGCGTCACCGAGCATCTTGTCGGCGTCGCCCTTGCTGACGCCGGCGATCTCCAGCGCTCCGTAGAACGTGGCGAGGAACGCGCCCTCGAAGTCGCCCGTCGCGATGCAGCCGGTGACGCGCACGGCGGTTTGAAGACCGACCTTGGCGACCTGCAGGCCCTTTTGAACCACCGCGTTCACGGTGTCTACGGCGGCGGTGACGCCTTCCTTGAGCTTCTCGCCGACGACGTCGCAGCCCTTCTTCGCGAGGTCGATGCCGCTGTCGATGGCCTCGTTGAGCTTCTTGGCGAGCTCTGGGAAGAGATCGCCGATCAGGCCGCTGACGAGCCCCTTGAGCAGACTGCCAAGCCCGTCGAGAGCCTTCTTTGCCCAGGAGATGGCGGCGTCGATGACCGCGCAGGCCAGATCCTTGACGGCGTTGAGGAGGCCGGAGACGAGTGAGCCGAGCGCGTCGAAGATGTCGCCGATGGCGGAGCAGACCGAGTCCACGAAGTCGCCGACGGCCGACTTGACGCGGTCCCACCAGGACGACTCCTTCTTCTTCTTCTCGGCCTCTTTCTTCTTCTTGCGGGCCTTGGTCTCGGCCTTCTTCTCTTCGTTGTCCGCCTTCTTCTCGGCCTTGTCGTACTCCTTGACGATCTTGGACTCGTCCTTCTTCTCCTTGACCTCGATGTTCTTCTCGACCTTGCGCCGCTCCTTGTCGCCCTTGCGCTTCGCCTTCTTGACCTCGCCGTCCTGCTTCTTGCGGGTCTCTTTTTGGGCCTTCGCGATGTCCTTCTTGGACTTGCCGACGATCTGCTCCTGCTCGGCCTTCGCGTCGAGGTTCTTGCTGTCGATGTCGCTCTTGGCCTTCTCGACGGACTTCTGACGGTCGGTCTCCTGCTTGAGCAGGACCTTGTCCATGTCGGCGTTGGCTTTGCCCATCTTCGCCTGGACTTCGCCGTCGAGGATCTTGTCCGCGCCGTCGATCTCCTGAGCGGTGTGCTGCTTGATCAGCTTTTGGTAGTACTTCTCGCCTTCTTGCAGCTGCTCTTCGCCGATCTTGAGGTCGGGGTTCTGCAGGGCAGACGTGATGTCGTCCACCTCGAGGCGCTTGACGTCTCCGGGCTGCTTGCCCTTGTCGATGGCCTCGGCGAACTTCTCGTGGCCGTCGTTGATCTTGGTGTCGGCCTCGGTGTGGGCCTTGTCCGCGCGCTGGGGATTGGACTTGCCCGAGAACACGATCTCTGGCGCGGGGCCCGGATCGGTGTTGACGTTGCTGTCGGTGCCGATGCCGGCCGCCATGTTCGCGAACATCGACTTGATGGCGTCGAGCGCGTTCTCCATGGCCGCGAGGCGCTTCATCTCGGCCGAGGACTTGCCGTCGACCTTCTGGCGCGTCGCCTTGCCCTTCTTCTGCTTCTTGAGCTTGGGGGCCTTGGCCTCGGAGCCGCCGACCTTGTCGTCCACCTTGGTGTCGGCCTTGGTGTTCTGCTTCTTGCCCTTGGCCTCCATGGCGGCGTCGCCAGGGAGCACGGCGTGGAAGGCGGGGATGGCCTTGTGAGCCTTGCCCTCGTCCTTCTTCTTCGCGGCGGTGACCTGCTTGCCGAGACCCTTGTAGGCCTTGAGGATCTTGCTGGGCTTCTGCTTGGTGACCTTCTTCGCGGCCTTGCTCGTCTCGGACTTGCTGCCCTTGAGCGCGCCGGGGCCACCACCGGTGAACGAAGCCGACGGCGTGCCCTGATCGGCGCCCAGATCGGATGCGGGGTTCGCGCCCATGATGGCGGCGTCCGTGACGCCGGTCTTCTTCACCTTGGGCTTTGGCGCCTGCTTGGGCGGCTTTGGCGTCTCGGGCGGGGTGCCCTTCGCCGCGACCGCGAGCCCGCCAGCGAACTTCGCTGTGGCTTTGACGCTGGTCTTGCCCTTGGCGTCCTTGGGGCTGGCGCCATTGTCCTTGCTGCCGCTGGCGGCTGAGGACTTCTTGCTCGTCGATTTACTGGTCGACGTGTTCTTCTTGAGTGCACTCACGGGCCGGGCTCCTGTTCCTGGGGAGAAAGCGGCAGCTTCTAAAGATACCGGACCGCGCCGTAAGGATCGAGGTCTGTTTCGATGCATCCCCCTTCTGGGGGAGAGCGCAGCGGGGGCGGGGTGTGGCACCGTCGGCAGGTCGGCGGCTGGATGTCCGCGGCGAGCGCTCCGGTCCGTGGGGGACGGAGCTCAGCCATGACCCGCTCGGGTTGCCATGCCGTACCTGTCACCTCATGCGCCCGACATCGTCGAGCGCCACCTCACATCGGCCACGGGGCCGTGGCGTCTCGTCGAGGTGGTTGCGGGGTCGCTCGGCCCCATCCTGGCCCGGGTGTGGGGCAGTCCCGAGGGGCTGTGCGCCGGGGACTCGATCGCCAGCCTGCTCGGAGTCCCCCGGGGGCGGGCCGCAGAGCTGTTCGGCGGGTCGGTGGAGGTCCGTGGGATCTGCACGGGCGCGGTGGTCCACGAGGGGTCCGCGCTGGGCCTGCTCCAGACGTCGAGCCCAGTCCCGGACACCCAGCTCTCTGCGCTGGGCGAAGCGCTGGGCGAGGGGCTGGTCCAGCATGGGCCCGGCAAGGGGCACGCTCTGGTGATGGCCGACGGCAAGTGCCAGAGCTGGTCGGTCGATGCGGATCCCGAGCAGCGGGCGCGGTGGCTCGCAGCGTTTTCGGCCAGCGACGGGCCGCTGGTGGCGCTGGACGGGTGGCTCGCTCACGTGGCGCCCCTGCGGGGTCGGGACCAGCAGCTCGTGACGTTGAGGGCCACCGAGCTCGTGTCGGTTCCGGCGATGGCGCGCCTCAGCCCCACCCAGCTGCGGGTCGCGGGTCGGTGGGCCCGCGGCGAGACGGCGCAAGAGATCGCCGACGCGCTGTCCCGGGGGACCGAGACGGTGCGCACGCACCTGAGAGAGGTGTATCGGCGTCTGGGGATCAGCTCCCGACTCGAGCTGGTGGGCCACCAACATCAGTGGGACAGCTGGGGTTGGGTCGACGGCTCGGTCAGCTCGGCAGCAGCGCCTGCGGGCCGTAGCGGCGACGCTCCGCGCTGACGTCATCCCCGCGGACCTCCCGCAGAGCGTGTCTGACCGCGACCGGGAGCACCCGCCTTCGCCACGAAGACGGCAGATCCGAGGTCTCCATGGGGCGCGCCAGCTTCTGAGCTGCGGCGCACGCGGCCGCGATGTCGGAGTCGTCGAGAGACGAGCCGAGCAAGGCGGTGACGGGCTCCTCGGGGAAGAGCGGCGCCGAGCCCACCGCGCCGAGGCCCACCTTCGCCTCTTGCACGACCCCATCCACGCGCCGCACGGCGACGGCGGCGGACACCAGGGCAAAGTCGATGGAGAGCCGGCGGCGGATCTTCCAGAACGCCGAGTCCCAGCCCACCGACGAGGGGACCTGCACCTGGGCGATGACCTCGCCGGGGAGCAGGGTGAGGTAGTCGATGCCGTCGTCTCGGTACAGCTCGCTGATAGGCAGGGTGCGCTCACCCGAGCCCGAGACCAGGCGCACGGTGGCGCGCAGGGCGCCGAGCGCTGGGGCGAGGTCGGTGGAGCTGACGGCCCAGCAGCGGGGGCTGTTCGGCGCGACACGGCAGACCACAGATGCGTCGCACTTCATGCAGGAGCCAGCAGCGTCCCGCCACGGTGCTGTCTGGTCGTACCAGAAGCAGCGCGGGTCCACGCACAGGTTGCCGCCCACCGTGCCGGTGCTCCGAATCGGTGGGGAGGCGACCTGGCCGGCGGCCTGCCACAGAGCGGGATGAGATGCGCGCAGAGACGCGCTGCGGGCCAGAGTGGCGAGCCGGACCCCGGCCCCGATCAACCAGCCCCCGTCGTCGGTGCGGGAGAACGTCTGGAGCTCCGGCAGTCGCGACAGGGAGATCAGCGCCGGCGCATCGAGCTGTCCGCGCTTGAGCTTGGGCAGCAGGTCGGTGCCCCCGGCGACAAAGCGAGCGCCTGGGTGATCGGCGGCCATGCGCAGCGCTTCGGGCAGGCTCGATGGCGTGAGGTGGTCCAGGACCGGCAGGCGCATCATGGGGTGCTGCCCTCGGCGGCCTTGCGGGCCTTGCTGCCCATGCCGGGCACGTAGTCGCCTTCTCCAGACGCGCGGCCATCGCCGCCCTCCCACGGCGGCGGCACGTTGAGCGGCGGGGGATACGGCACGTCGGGGAAGGGTCCGGGGTCCACGACGCCGTCCTTGCCCGCTTGCCGGGCCTCGATGGCGGCCAGGAGCTTGTCGGGCGCGAATGGCACCTCGCGCATCCGCACGCCCACCGCGTTGTAGATCGCGTTGGCGATGGCGGGGATGACTGGGGTCAGGGGGCCCTGGCCGATCTCCTTGGCGCCGTAGGGGCCCTCGGGGCAGGGCTCCTCCACGAGATCGGTGATGACCTCGGGCATGTCGAGGTGGGTCAGCGACTTGTAGTCGAGCATCGAGGGGTTGCGCAGCAGGTAGCGGCCCTCGCCCCGGGGCCGGCCATCCCGGGCGACCTGGGACTCCATCAGCGCCTCGCCCACCGCCATGTACACGCCGCCCACGAGCTGCCCGCGGGCCAGCGTCGGGTTGAGCGCGCGGCCGATGTCGTGGGAGATCCAGACCTTGGGCACGGTCACGAAGCCGGTGTCGGGGTCCAAATCCACGAGGGCGACTGCGGCGGTGTAGCTGTAGGTGGGCGAGGGGCCCACGCCGCCGCCCTTGAAGCGGGCCGACGGCGACGGCGGGCGGTACGAGCCGGTGGTGCCGATGGTGCCGTGCTTCGTCTCGGCGAGCGCCACGGCGTCGGCGAAGGACATGCCAGCGTCCGGGTCATTGCTCGGGAAGACGCGGGCGTCGGCGAACACGAGAGACTGGGGGCGCACGCTCAGCTTCTCGGCGACGGCTCCGGCGATGAGCTCGCGACCGCGCTCGGCGGCCTGCACGGCGGCGTTGCCCATCATCAGCGTGACCCGCGACGAATAGGAGCCGAGATCGATGGGCGTGAGGTCGGTGTCGCCCGTCACCAGCTGGATGCTCGTGCTCTTGAGACCCAAGACCTCGCCGACGAGCGCGGCCAACACGTCGTCGCTGCCCTGCCCGATCTCCGTCGCCCCGCAGAACGCCACCACGAGCCCGCTGCGGTCGAAGCGCAGCTGCACCGCGCTCTGGGGGAGCCGGCTCCAGTTGATGGGCAGCCCCGCGCCGCTCAGGTAGGAGCTGCACGCGATACCGATGCCCTGGCCATAGGGCAGGGAGTGGCGCAGCGCCTCGAAGTCCGACTGCGCCACGACGTTTTCAATGCAGGTGCCCAGGGCGATGGACGGCAGCTTGAGCCAGTTCGCGGTCTCGACGCCGGCCTGTTCCAGCATCCCCAACCGCAGCTCTGCCGGGCCCTTGCCGAGCAGCTCGGCGATCTCGTCGAGCTGGCACTCCTGGGCGAACCGGGGCTGCACGGTGCCGTGGCCGCGCTTCGGACCGCACGGCGGCTTGTTGGTGAACACCCGGCAGGCGTCGAAGCGGAAGCGTGGCACGCGGTAGGTCACCGTGGTCAGGGCGCCCGAGTAGTACGTAGACGCCACGCCGTAGGAGCCGTAGGCACCGCCGTCGAGCAGGGTCTTGAGATGCACGGCGGTGAGCGTGCCGTCGTTCTTGACCCCGGTCTTGAGGTGCATGCGGATGGGGTGCCGGCCGCGGTGGCACAGGAAGACTTCTTCGCGGGTGAGGCAGACGCGGACTGGCCGCCCCAGATCCAGCGCTGCCTTCGCCACTACCATCTCGTGGTTGAACACGTCGCTCTTGCCGCCAAAGCCGCCGCCGTTGGGGGTGGCGATGACGCGCAGGTCCGATGCGGGGATGCCGAGCACCTTGGCGCAGTGCTTGTGCAGGTAGTGCGGGCACTGGGTGGACGACCACAGGGTCAGCCGTCCGTTGCGGTCGAGCGCCGCGATGGACGCGTGTTGCTCCAGGGCGAGGTGGGTGTTGCCGCCGTAGAAGTAGTCGCCCTGCACGATGAGGTCAGCTTCTTCGAAGCCTTCGGTGACGTCGCCGAAGTTGAAGGACGCGGCCTTGTGGATGTTGTCGGTCGCGGAGCGGTCCCGGTGGATGGGCGGCCCCTCGATGACAAAGCCGTCCTCGGGCTCGCGCACCGCGGGCAGCTGCTCGTAGTCCACGACGATGGCGTTCATCGCCTGCTCGGCTTGCTCCTCGGTCTCGGCGATGACCGCGGCGACGGGGTCGCCGACGAAGCGCACGAGCTCCTGGGCGAGGGCGTGCTCGTCGTGGGAGACCGGCAAGATGCCGTAGGCCGTGGGGAACTCGACGCCGGTGTAGACCCGCGCGACGCCGGGCATGGCGCTGGCGGCGGCCGTGTCGATGTGGCAGATGCGGGCGTAGGGCCACGGGGAGCGCAGCAGCTTGCAGTGCAGGGTGCGGGGCAGGCGTAGGTCGTCGGCGAACAGCGTTGCGCCGATTGCCTTCGCGCGGCCGTCCACGCGGATGCGGGGCACGCCTACGTTTGTGGGGCCGGTGCGGGGGTCGATGGTGCCGAGCCCTTCCCGCGCGGGGCCGTCGTGCAGGTCGGCGGTGCCCTTGGTGTCGCTCACGAGGAGCGCTCCGTCTTGGCGGCCTGTTGCACGGCTTCCACGATCTGGTTGTAGCCGGTGCAGCGGCAGATGTTGCCGGACAGCGCCTCCTTGATCTGGGCCTCGGTGGGGTCGGGGGTGCGGTCCAGCAGGGCGCGGGCGGTCAGCACCATCCCGGACGTGCAGTAGCCGCACTGCGAGCCGCCGAGCTCAGCGAACAGCTGCTGCAGCGGGTCCAGGGTCTGGCCGTCCGCGAGGCCCTCGATGGTGGTGATGGGGGTGTGCTGGGCGTCGCCGACGAGCGTCAAGCAGGACAGCACCGCCTCGCCGTCAACGAGCACCGCGCATGCGCCGCACTCGCCCAGCTCGCAGCCGTGCTTCGTGCCGGTGAGCCCGAGTTCCTCGCGCAGGACCTCGAGCAGGGTGTGGTGACCGGGGACCAGCAGGTCGTGCTGGTCGCCGTTGACGATGAGGGAGACACGGGACTTCGGGATGGGGGAGCGAGCCGTCACGCGGCGAGGATACGTGGATGCGGCCCTGGCGGGATAGTGATGGGGATGCATGCGGTGGGGCGAGGGTCGGACCGGTGGCAGGTTGCCGGAGCCGTGGTGGTGAACACCGCCCCTCCGAGCACGATCACGGCGACAGTTCCTCCGCCAGGTCGGCGTGTTCGCGTATAGACGTGTTCTGTGACATGACGTGCTGGCGTGTGATGGCTCTTGGTCATCTCCACCCCGAGACCCGCCCCGTGCAGGCACGGTTCGGGCCTCAACGCTGCGCTGGTCCCCTTCAGAGGTGCTCTCCGGCCCCAGGGTGTCCGGGGGTGTCCGGTGCGCTGGACACTTCCTCGGACACGGTGTGGCCTCGAATGGCCTGCGTCGGTCGTTTCGCTCTGGGGAACGGTCTTTGCTCCGCAGTCCGTGGATGTCTCATCGCGGACCCGAGAACGGCGCCACCTACAGGCGGCGCAGACCTGAAACGACCGCCCTTCATCAGGCGGTGCGTCGTCACATGTCGACGTTCCTGGAGCGGATCTCGGATTCAGCGGGGGAGCTCGAGTTCCCGTCGCACGTTCGGGGAGAGCTTGAGCGCTACCTGCGGTGTGGCCTCCTGAGCGAGGGCTTCGTGCGGGTGTATTGCCCGACCTGCAAGGACGACCTCCTGGTCGCGTTCTCCTGTAAGGGACGAGGGGTCTGCCCGTCATGCACGGGACGCCGGATGGCGGATACGGCGGCGCGTTGGGTGGACCGGGTGCTCCCAGAGGTCTCGTGGCGCCAGTGGGTCTTGACGGTTCCGTTCGAGCTGCGTCTCTGGATGGCCTGGGACCCGACGCTGCTTACGGAGGTACTGACCGTGTTCCAGCGTGCGCTGGGTGGACGACTGCGGCTGCTCGCAAAGCGGAAGGGGGCTCGGGGTGGCCGGCACGCTTCGGTCACGGTGATCCAACGGTTCGGGTCCGCGCTCAACCTGAACGTGCACTTCCACGCGCTCGTGTCCGAGGGGGTCTGGGTCCCGTCGGTGGCTCATGGCGGTGCGCCCCGCTTCGTTCCTCTGCGGCTGCGACGCGAGGATGTGAGCGCGGTGTTGCGCCGGGTGGAGAGGAGAGTCCTTGTGCTGCTGCTCAGTCGGGGCCTCATCGAAGTCGACGAGGAAGACGGCGCAGCTCTCAGCTCGACGACGGTGGACCCCGAGGACCGCCTCCTGCTCGGGGTGATGAACGCATCGATGCGCTTACGGGTGGCCTCGGGCCCGCGGGCTGGCAAGCCCGTACAGCGTGTTGGGGTACACGCAAAGGCAGCCCCATCGCCGGGTCGGAGCAAGCGGATGCACGCCAAAGGCGGCGGATTCGACTTGCACGCTGGACTGCTGGTTCCACGCGCTGATCGAAAGCGGCTGGAGCGCGTCAGTCGGTACCTGCTACGGCCCGCGCTGGCGCTGGAGAGACTCCAACAGGTCGGCGAGGATGCGTACGAGTGGGCCCTGAAGCGTCCCTGGGCAGACGGCACCCGCGCCCTGAGGTTCTCGGGCCACGAGTTGATGGAGAAGCTCGCGGTCCTGGTCCCCATGCCGCGCGCGAACCTGGTCCGCTACCACGGAGTCCTGGCCCCCGCAGCCCGCTGGCGGCGTCACGTGCTCCCGCAAGCCGACGCCGAGGGGCGGGTATGTGGCCATCGCCCGAGGGGCGGCCGGGTCCCGAAGCGACGGGTGTCATGGGCGCAGCTGCTCAAGCGGGTGTTTATCGAGGATGTCCTCCGCTGCCGAGGATGCGGCGGGCCGCGGCGCCTGCTGGCCGAAGTGACGCATCCCGATGCAGTCCTCGCGATCCTCAGCCACCTCGGCATCGACCCCAACACCGAGGGCTCGGCCGGTGTCCGAGGACCTCCCAGTGGGACGCTGCGCACAGCGAGCTGAGCACTCGGAGCGTCTCCCATGGCGCGACCGGCTGGCGAGCTATGCCATTTGGGGTTCAGCCACCCATCGAGGAGCCCAATCAGCGGCGTGTTCCTCCATCAGCGGGACGCTTCGGAGGCTGGAGCGGGCCCTACCGCTCCCCAGGAAACGCTCAATCACGCGACGCCCATCTGCTCTTCGTCCGATAACCTTCTTTATGTGACCTATCCGCATAACTCCAAAATAATGTTGAAGATGTATATGAATTTTAAGATAGATAATTAGTCACTTATGCATGATGTGGTGGTAGATAGGTAGCTGGAAGCAGAGAAGAGTTCGGTGAATAACGGTTTAAGTATAGAGTGAAATAGGAAGGTAAATACCACCGCGTGCGGTGGAGTGTTATCAGTTTTACAATGGAGGGTATATGAAGATGAAAGCAGTGGTATGCACTAAATATGGAAAACCGGAAGTGCTACAACTTGAAGATGTGGAAAAACCAGTTCCTGATTCAAATGAGATTCTCATTAGGATAGTAGCAACATCCGTGACAGCAAGTGATTGCATTATCAGGAAGCTGGACTTGCCCCCTTTGATGAAAATGACCGCGCGATTTGCATTGGGATTTAGAAAACCAAGAAACCCCATCCTTGGACAAGTATTGTCAGGAGTAGTTGAAGAAGTAGGGAGTAGGATTAGGGAATTTGAAATAGGAGAAAAAGTTTTTGCCCATACTTTTATGAAATTTGGGGCCTACGCCGAATATGTATGTGTTCCTGAAGATAGTTGTGTAGCACGAATGCCAACCAACGTAACATTTGAGGAGGCAGCAGCACTTCCTTTTGGCGGTACTTTATCTCTCTACTATTTGAAAAAAGCCAATATTCAAAAAGAAGAATATGTGCTCATTTATGGTGCATCGGGAAGTAACGGAACGTTATCAATTCAGATTGCGAAGAATTATGGTGCTTTTGTAGATGGAGTATGCAGTGCTAAAAATATCAAACTCGTAAAAAGCTTAGGGGCAGATGTTGTATACGATTATACAAGCGATAACTTTAAACTGGATGATCAGAAATATGATTTAATTTTTGACGCAGTAGGGAAGAAAAAGAGTGCACGATTCGTGTACAAAAACGCTTTAAGAAACCGTGGCAAGTTTGTCTCTGTAGACGATGATAATCCGGGAAAGAAGGCGGTGAATAAAAAGAATTTATTGATCCTAAAGGACTTGGCGGAGAGAAATGTAATAAAACCTGTTATTGATAAGGTTTACGCCCTAGAACAAATGGTCGAAGCACATAGATATGTGGATAAGGGACACAAAGTAGGTAACGTGATTATTACGATTTGAAATGGAGAGTATGTGATGCAGCTGCTTATGTGTCAATGCGCCATTGTTGTAGGCCGCACTAGCCAAGAGTAAGTCAAGGTTGCTCAACCCAGAGTATAGAAGGATATAAACATGGTATAGCATGGGTATGTAGTGCCTGAAGGGTGTTAATGTATCATTTCACAGATATATGGTTATGGATGAATGAAAAGCAGGCTATAAAAGTGGAGGATTGAGATATACTATTCAGTTTGATTCTAGCGTACTGGAGGTATGGGAGGGTATAACAAGAAGGATGGAGTGGAAAAAATAGGTATCACGGCGATGTGTGTATTGCTGGAATACCGTAAGGGAATAAACGGTAGGAAGGTATGACCAAACGGTGGGGATACGGTCTTGAGGGTGGGAGATGCGTCGGAGGATAAGTTTTTGTGTGCAGTAGTGTTGAATACTGCGGACCAGCATAAGAACAGAGAAGGAGTATATGTTTGTTATCGCAATATTCCTATATGACGAAATTTTAAAAACACTCATGAGAAGTGTAGTTTTCGTAGTAGCCATGTTCAAAAGCTGGACGTCAGGGCTCAGACGTGCGGCACGGATTGCCGATAATTCAGGTTATGCCGACCGGCCCTCAGGCCGGGCCTCGCGAATTGCTGGCCTAAAACTCCTATCCCCTGTAAACACCTTAGCGACCACCCCGTTCAGCGCCGCGGCCTGATCGGGTAGTCCTGAACGGGTGGAAAAAGATCAAGTAAGACCCCGGGCTAGGCGGACCAAAGCGGAGCGTAGGGAGCTACTGGTAGAGCTGCGCGCCACCGGAAAAAGCGTCCGCGCCTTCGCGCTCGAGCGGGGCCTCCCCATCTGCTCTTCGTCCGATAACCTTCTTTATGTGACCTATCCGCCGCTCGCCGCCAAGTACGTGCCGGATGACTCGACCGTACCGCACGAGACCATCCGCCAGCGCTACCAGCGCTTCCCGCGGACGACCTTCGTCTACGACGTCCACTACTGAGCGAAGCGACCGACCTGGGCCCGTTCGCGCGGGCCCCAGGCGGTCATCTCGTCGCCGCTCTTGGCGGCCCAGAGCAACGCCATCGGGTAGCCGAGCTCGACGCAGATCTCGAGGCGGCGCTCGAGGAACGCATCGGCGTCGGCCGCGCGTGAGAGGTCACCGAGGCGCTCGCGCCACCACCCGTGGCTCACGCCGAGCGCCTTGGCCTGGCGCGTGGGCATCTCGCCGACGATGCATGGGCGGATGGGGAGACCAGTGTGGCGGCGCAGGCGCCACGGCTCGTAGAGCGAGGGGTAGTGGTGGACCTGATGGACGTAGTCGCCGGCGGCGCCGAGCTCGGCAAGGCGGGCGTGGAGCGCCTTCGGCAGCCACTTCGGGTTCGCGAGCTTGAAGCCGATGGTGGAGCGCAGACCGCGCGCGATGATGCGCGCGACACCGCGCTCGAGGAAGCGGGCCATCATCGGCGCGCTCACGGTCTTGGGCATGATGCGGAGAGACCGGCCGTGGAAGCGACCGTGGAGCGGTCCGCCCTCGACCGACCAGTCCGGCTCGTTGATCACCTCGAAGGCCTCGAGCGCATCGCGGTGCCGCGCGGCGACATCGAGGAGTGGCTCGAGGGTGGCGTCGAAGAAGCGCTCGATCTGCTCGGAGTCGTCGCCGTCGTTTCCGAAGACCAGCGCGCCCCGGCCCCGGCTGAAGACGTCGGGGCCCTGCGACTCGAGCGGGTGGAAGAGCTCGAAGGAGCAGAGCGAGGGCATGAGCTTCACCCCGGCTTCGGCGGCGACGCGAAAGAGCGCCTCGAAGTCGGCGAGGAAGGACTCCGGGAGTGGCGGAAGGCGGGTGGTGGAGTCGAGGACGAATCGCTGGGACTCCCGCCAGGTCGCGCGGATGAGCGCGCCGCGGAGCCAGCGTCCGCCGCGCCCGAGGAGCGCGTCCTCGGGGCTCAACGGAGCGAGAGAGAGGTGGTCGCGGGGGTCGACACCGACCGGGTAGTTCACGCCGGCGGCGAGCACCCAGAAGCGAACGACCTCCACCCCGAGCTCGCGGCGCCACTGGCCGAGCTCCCGGCCGAGCGCCGCCCAGTCACGCTGTGGTGGGCGGGGGCCACCATTCCACGGGGGTGGGCGCTGGCCGAAGTCGTGGCCGCAATCGATCCAGGGAAGGTTCAGGCCGAGCCGCATCCGCGCTCGAGGGTACCCGGTCCTTGACCTGCCATGGCCGCCGCGTGAGGATTCGGCCCCTTTCATGAGCGACGACGAAGCCAACGACCGAGAGCCCGCCGGCGACAACGAGCCCGCCGAGCTGCCGGTGCCGATGGGCCGGCGCCGCAAGCTCTTTCGCCGGGTGCTCTTCGGGTTCCTGGCGTTTCAGCTCATCGTGCCGCTGACCTACTACGTGCGGGCCGACCCGTATGACGAGCGCTTCGCCTGGCGGATGTTCTCGGCCGTTCGGCTGCACCAATGTCGGCCCGCCGCGAGCGAAGTGGTCGATGGCCAGGAGCGGCCGGTCGATATGCCGAAGGTGATCCACCAGGCATGGATCAACACCATGGCGCGAAACCGTGAAGACGTGATCCGCGCGTTCCTGGCGAAGCGCTGTGAGCAAGACGGTGTGGACGAGTCCACGCTCACGAACGTGTGCGTGACCCCCACGGGCACTCGCCTCGCGCCCCAGGTCTACCGGCGCGACTGCGCCAATGGCGTCGAAGAGCTGCCCGAGCAGCTCATCCTCGAGGACGAGTAGATGGGGAAGCGCAAGAAGAAGAAGCGCAAGCTCCGATCCGCGCAGGGGTCTTCGTCGATCCCGAAGGAGACGCTGGGCACCGACGCGGAATCCGAGCCGAGGCCCCCCGCGAAGACCAAGAGCGAGCGCAAGGGCGCCACGAAGGCCAGAGCGCCGAAGGAGCCCAAGCTCGAGAGCCCGTTCGACCAGTACTTCTTCGGGTCCGTCGCCCCCACGCGGCCCTATCTGCTGCTGCGGCTGTCGCTGCTCCTGCTCGCCTTCGACTGCTGGGTGGATCTGATCCCGCACGCCGGTCGCTACGGCGTCGGTGGGTTCAACGTCGCCCACTTCGCGGTCCTCGAGATCCTGCCGACGCCGACCCCGGGGCTCTACATCGGCACGATGGTGCTCTGCGGTTGGCTCGCGCTGGTCATGGCCGTGCGGCCAGCGCGAGCGGGGCTGGCGCTCCTCTTCGGGCTCTACACCTACGGCTGGTCGATGAGCATGCTGGACAGCTACCAGCACCACTACCTGCTCTCGCTCGTTCTCTTCAGCTTCATCTTCTTCCCGGTGCCGGCGGCGACGGCGGTCTTCGGCCCAACGGGCGGCGGAGCACGAGCGCCGGACGCGGACCTCGGACGCTGGCGGGTCGTCGGCGGTCTGCTGCTCTTGCTCTTCGTCGCCGACGCGACGCTGGCGGCGTGTGGAGTGCGCGCCCCGCTAGACCGCATCTTCGGCGAGGGCGGTCTGGTGATCGGCGCGCGCGCGACGGCGATACTGCTGGGGCTACTCCTGATCCTGATGGTCGACGAGGGACCGAAGTCGGAAGGCAAGAAGAGCAGCGCGTGGGGCTACGTGAGCGTCTGCGTGACCTGCACGATCGTCTACGGCTACACCGCCGTCACCAAGCTCAGCAAAGACTGGCGCGAGGGCCACGCCCTGCGGCGCCTCGGCAACTCGGACGCGTTTCAGGAGCTGCAGGCGCAGGCGATCGGTGACGAGGGCCTGCCGCTCTTCGGCACCCTGCCGGTCGACGACTTCTGGAAGCTGATGGCCACCGGCGCGATCTTGGTTCAGCTCGTCAGCGCGTTCGGCTACCTCCTCGCGGCCCGACAGGACGAGCTCCGCGGCTGGAAGCGATACCTGATCGCGGCCTCCGGTCTGGCGCCGCTCAGCTTCCACCTCGGCGCCGAGAAGATGGAGCTCGAGATCGGCTGGTTCAGCTACTACATGCTGCTGGTCGTCTTCGTCGTCTTTCTGCCCATCGAGGTGCTCCGGCCCGTCGGCGCAGCGTTCACTTGGCCCGCACGCTTCCTGCGCGACCGGCTCGGTGACCGCGAGCGTTCCCCCTGGATCTTCCTGGCGCTGGGGCTGCTCGCGAGCGTTCCGGCGGCAATGGTGCTCGACCTGCCGGGCACGGGCGGCGCCGCTGGAGTGCTCGCCGCCGTGCTGGTCCTCGGGGTGGTCCTGGCCGAACGCAAGGAGCGGCTCGGAGATGCCCGCGGCTGGGGCCAAGGGGCGCTCGTCGCGGGCGTATGCATGTGGGTTTCGATCACGATGCTCAACGACGTCCGCTACGACTACTACCGCTTCGTCGGCGGCGACCACCGACGGCGAGGGGAGCTGGCGGAAGCGCTCGACGCCTACGAGAAGGCGAACGCCTACCAGCTCTACCCGTGGTGCCTGTCCAAGGGCCGAGAGCGCGGCGAATGCTTCGGGTCCGAGGGCGCGGCGGCAGCGCGCGCGGCGGAGCTGGGCGAGGGCTGGAGCGCCGCTCGGAGTGACCGAAAGGAAAAGGAGGACGAAGTCCGCGCCCAGCTCGAACGGCAGCGCGCGACGGAGAGCAATGAGTGAGCTCGTCCGGCGCGAGGGAGCCACGATCGTCCTGCCCGGGCTCGTGACCGCCCACTCGCACGCCTTCCAACGCGGGCTGCGCGGCCGGACCCACGCGCTGGCGCGGAGCGGCGAGGGGTCGTTCTGGAGTTGGCGCGGGTTGATGTACCGCTTCGCCGCCGGGCTCGATCCGGAGAGCATCTTCGCGCTCTCGCGGCTGGCCTTTCGAGAGCTCGCCCGCAACGGAGTCACCGCCGTGGGCGAGTTCCACTACGTCTGGCATCAGCCGGACGGGACGCCCTATGACGACCGGGTCGTGCTCGCCGATGCGGTCGTCCGCGCGGCGCGGGAGGTCGGGATCCGCATCACACTGCTGCGCGTGCTCTACGCGCGTGGCGGCTGGGGCCGGCCGCTCGAGCCGACCCAGAAGCGCTTCGTCGACGGCGACGTGGACGACGCGCTCGCCGACGTGGACGAGCTGCGGAAGCGCTTCGCGGAGGACGACCAAGTTCGCTTTGGGGTCGCGCCCCACAGCGTGCGGGCGGTGCCCGTGGAGTGGCTTCGGGCGGCGCGCGACTACTGCGCCGAGCACGGCCTCCCGCTCCACGCCCACGTGGCCGAACAGCGGCGCGAGCTCGCCGAGTGCCTGGCCGAGCACGGCAAGCGGCCGGTCGAGCTGCTAGCTGACGAGGGCGTTTTGTCGGAGCGATTCGTCGGCGTGCACGCGACGCACCTGAGGCCGCACGAAGCGCGCCTCCTCGGCGAAGCGAAGAGCTTCGCGTGCCTCTGCCGGACTACCGAGCGCGACCTCGGCGACGGCTCACCGAACGTGCAGCAGCTCCGGGATGCCGGCGTGCGCCTCTGCGTCGGCGTCGACTCCCACGCCCGCTCCGACGGCCTCGAGGAGCTCCGCGCCATCGAGCTCGACGAGCGCGTCCGCGCCGAAGGCCGAGCCCTCGCGATGGACGGCCAAGCGCTCCTCCAAGCCGGCACCACCGAAGGCACCGCCGCCATCGGCCAGACCAACGAAGGCGACACGGTCACCCTCGACGCCAACGACCCGTCCCTCCTGGGCGCCCCCCAAACCGGCCCCACCCTCACCGACACCGTCATCTTCGGCGCCGACACCCGAGCCATCACCGGAGTCCAAGTCGCCGGCAAGCCCCTCGCCCTGACCCCCACCCCCGCCCATCTGCTCTTCGTCCGATAACCTTCTTTATGTGACCTATCCGCCGGTTCAACCGCCGCCGTTCTCGTAGCCGCGGCATGGTGTTCTTCCGGGTGCTCGAACTCTCTGTCGAGCATGAGCCCGTCCGGTACACGGATCTCATCGTCACAAAGAAGCCGCGGGCCGTGCCGCCGGCTCCACCGGGTACCCGCGGGCACCCACCCAGCCTGGATCGGCCTCCGGCGAATCGCCCATGGCGGAAGAACTGACCCGGTCACTCCGGTTAAATGGATACCCCAAACCTCCGTTATGTGCCCTATGCGCCGAAGCCCCGGTACCCTCTTCTTCGAGGGTCCCGATGATCAGGCTTCCCACCAAGTTCTTCCTCTCTGCGGCGATCTGCGGGCTCCTGGCTGGCTGTCCGCCGAACGACTGTGATGTGCACGCGCTGGGGCTCGAGAAGGTGGGGGAGGGGGCGGTCGATTGCGGGCATGCGCGGACGGGGGAGGCGGAGGCCGACCCCGTGAATGCGTGTGCGGTCGAGGCGTTCCAGGCTGACCGGCCCTTCGTGAGGTCGCTCGACCGAACGGGGTTCGACTCGTTGGTGACGATCACCCTCCTCTCCGACGGGAGCGAGCTCTCGCTGCTCTTCCGGGACTCCGCGCCCTGTGGCGGGACGAACTGCGCGCCGGTCATCGATGAGGCGCAGTGCCTGGGGCCGTTCGTTGTGACGTCCGACGAGGGCGACGTGGTCATGTGCGTTGACACGGGCCCGCGGGAGCGGGTCTGCAACTGAACGCGGCAGGTCCGTGCCGTTGAAGCCGGTATGGCTTCAAGAGGTGGGGACCTGCGCCGCAGGTCGGTGCCGTTGAAGCCGGTGTGTCTTCAAGAGGTGGGACCTGCGCCACAGGTCGGTGCCGTTGGGGCGAGTGTGGCTTCGAGGGGTGAGACCTGCGCCCCGGGTCGGGGCCGTTGAAGCCGGCGTGGCTTCAACGAAGGCCGCGCTACGGAATGCCCGTCAGCTTGTGCGTCTGCAGGCTCAGCCACCACTGCGGGTGCGCCAAGCAGTAGGCGATGCAGGCGGCCGTGTGGTCCTTGCCCCCGAGGGCGTCGCGGGGCTGCAGGAAGAAGTGGTCGAACTGCCAGTCCTCGACAAACTCCGGCGTGACCTCGCGGGGGTGCACGAGCTTCAGCTCGTGGCCGCTCCGCTGCACCACCTCGCTGTTCGGCTTCGGCGAGACGCAGATCCAGTCCACGGATTCGGGCACGGCGAGCGTGCCCCATCTGCTCTTCGTCCGATAGCCTCCTTTATGTGCCCTATCCGCCCGCCAGCGAGGGCGTGCCCCGAGTTCTCAGCTCGGCAACCGCTCCGTTCCCCGGCAGGCCGGGCCCCGCAGCTCCGGGAGTGAGAGCCACGTCACGCCACAGAACACTCCGTCAAAGCGAAATTCGGCTGACTTTGTAACTGCCCGTTATTGCTTGGTTTTCGCAGCAATAGTTCTTGGGCTGGGGATTCAGCCTGTCCATCGCCGAACTTCGTTTACGGGGGACGTGTTAGGTCACATCCTGTCCTGGCGCTGTGGGGGCTAGGAGTCAGTTCTTCTGCCGGCCGTTCCGGGCGGGCCCGGCGCGGCGGGCTCGCCAACTGGAGCGAGCAGCGCCGGCTGAGCAAAACGCGATGCCTACTGAGGGATCGGGCGGGGTGCCGCGAACTGCACTTCAAACTCGCCCAGGATCGTGCCCACCCAGATCGGAGAGGAGACTCCCGCTGGCGTCTCGATGATGTACGACGGCGGCTCCACGAAGGTCTGTGTCACCACCGTGCCGCCGTTGCTCGTGATCAGCTGCTCTGCCCACGTGGTGGCAGTGCCCGACTGAAACTCCACCCAGACTTGGTCTGCCTCGTAGTCGACACCCGCGGTGTAGATCCCGGTCGACTGGGGTGCTTGCGGATGCAGCGTCCAGCCACCGCCTGCCGTTACGACTGCTGCGAAGTAGGAGGTTCCGTCCGGGCTCGTCGCCGGATTGATGTCCAGGCCCCCACTTCCACCCCCGGAACCGCACGAGTAGCTTCTATCGCCATCAAGTGCGTAGTACGGCCCAGCGCTGAGCGGCACATGAACTGGACGAACTGGCTCGGCTTCGTCGATGTCGACGCTCTGCAAGACCTGGCCGTTGGAAAGAAGGTCCCACTCGATGTCGATTGAGCAGCCGCTGCCGAGTCCGACATAGACGAGGAGCGCGGTGTCCCCTGAGGCCCCGTCGTCGTCGTCGTCGTCGTCGTCGTCATCGCTAGCGTCATCGTCATCGCTGGCGTCGTCGTCATCGCTGGCGTCGTCGTCATCGCTGGCGTCGTCGTCATCGCTAGCGTCGTCGTCGTCGCTAGCGTCGTCGTCATCGCTGGTGTCGTCGTCATCGCTAGCGTCGTCGTCGTCACCGGCGCAGGCGGCCGAGCCCGCGCAGTCCGGATCCCCGCAGTCGAACAGCCCGTCCGAGTCGTTGTCAGCGTCGTCTGCACACTCTCCAGAAGCGTTCCCCTCGATCGCGTCAGTGCTCGGGTCAGCATCGGCGCTCGGGCATCCCGTGAGGAGCACTACAATTAGAGAGAAGCAGACAGTCGGCTTACGCATCGAGACCTCCGAGTTCAACCTACACCCGGTGCTGGGGCGGCGGAGGCTCGACGCGAGCATTACAATCCGAAACTCTGCTTTGGCAGGCCGCGCGGGGGGCCGCAATCCCGTCAGCGCGGCCGACGGCGCCTGCCGAGAAGCAGGAGCAGGAGCAAAGCCCAGGGCCTAGCGATGTCACTGTTCGAGATCGCGCACCCTCGACTGCGGTCTTCGTCGCACGCGGGGGCCCCGAAGCAGTCGGGGTCGTCGCAGTCGAACTGACCGTCCTGGTCGTTGTCAGCGCCGTCATCACACTCGCCCGCCAGGTCGCCCTCGAATCCGTCGGGGCTTGCGTCGTCGTCGTTCGCCGCGTCGTCGTCGTTCGCCGCGTCGTCATCATCGGCCGCGTCGTCATCGTCACCCTCGACGCAGTCGTTGTCGACCTTGCCATCGCAGTCGTTGTCGACCCCCTTGCAAACCTCTTGTCCGCCTGGGTAGGTCTCGGGGTCCCCATCGAGGCAGTCGCCGCTACAGAGTCGGTACCCGTCACCGTCGGAGTCGTTCTCCTCTACAGGGATTGATTCGTCACAGTCGTTGTCCAAGCCGTCGCAGAGCTCGGGCGCGCCGGGCCACACCGTAGGGTCCCAGTTGTTGCAATCGTTCGTGTAGTCGAACCCGTCCGAGTCAGCGTCGGGGGAAACGGCAGAGTCCACCGTGAGGATCTGCGCGTTCGATCCGTTGAAGGCCCCGTCCACTCGATCACCCGAAATGGCCCGTTTGTAACTACCCGTTATTGCTCGGCTTTTTCCGCGCGGTCTGGTGGGGCAGGGGTTTCAGCCTGTCCATCGCCGAACTTCGTTTACGGGGGACGTGTTCTGTGACATGACGTGCTTGCGCGTGATGGCTGTTGGCCACCTCTGCCCGCGGCCCGCCCCGTGCAGGCACGGGGCGGGCCGCTAGATTGCGCGAGGTCAGAGCCTCTGCGTCCGATGGCGTCGCCATCTGTTCGACCTAGGTGCCGCTCCGACCACGATCTGGGCTGAGGCTCCGGGACCCCGCCATCACCGCGTCGCTCACCAGACCCAGCGGCTGGTTTAGAATGACCGGGGAGGGTGACGACAATGAAGACCCTGAACCTCAGAGCGGCCATTCCGGACACCATCACGCTGCTGGAGGACCGGGGCGAGCCCGCCTCGGTCAGCGCGGTGCTGGAGACGCTGGGTATCGAGCTGCCCCACACGCTGCCTCCCAGCCTCGCGGGGGCACCCCTGCGAGCACCCGAGGGCGACCTGCTTTCGCTGGGCCGTTTCCAGCTCACCGGCGAGTTGGGTCGCGGCGGCATGGGCAGGGTGCTCGAGGCGCGGGATCCCGAGCTGCGGCGCTCGGTCGCGGTCAAGGTGGTGATCGATCCGAGCAAGGTGACCGAGGCGCAGCTGGCGCGCTTCGCGGCGGAGGCGCAGATCACGAGCCAGCTGGAGCACCCGAACATCGTGCCGGTGTACGACATGGGGGTGACGGCTCGGGGGGACCTGTATTTCGTGATGAAGAAGGTGGAAGGGCGCTCCCTGCGGCAGGTGCTCGCTGCGTTGCGGGATGGAGACGAAGCGACCGCGGCCGAGTGGAGCCGGAACAAGCTGTTGCAGGCGTTCATCCAGGTCTGCAACGCGGTGGCCTACGCGCACGACCGGGGGGTGCTTCACCGGGACCTGAAGCCGGACAACCTGATGCTGGGCGCGTTCGGCGAGGTGCTGCTGATGGACTGGGGGGTCGCCCGGCTGATGGGTGACGTCACGGAGTTCGTCTCCGGCGAGTCCATCGAGCGGGTGACCATGGCGCACACGATGGATGGCGTGGCCATCGGGACGCCGGGCTACATGAGCCCGGAGCAGGCGCTGGGCAATCTGCACGAGCTGGACGCCCGCAGCGACGTGTGGAGCCTTGGGGCGGTCTTGTACGAGCTGCTCACGCTGGCGCAGGCCTACGCGGCGTCCAACGTGTACGCGCTGATGCAGCAGGCGATGAGCGGGCCGCCGGTGGACCCCAGGGAGCGCGCGCCGGAGCGGACCGTCCCTGAGGAAGTCGCGGAGGTCTGCATGCGGGCGCTGGCCAGGGAACGCCAGGGCCGGTTCGCCAGCGCGACCGAGCTGGCCGCGGCGGTGCAGGCGTACCTGGACGGGAGCAAGCGCCGGGAGGCCGCACAGCGCCACGTGGTGACCGCGCAGGTGGCCTGGGAGCGCTACCTGGCGCTGGCCAGAGAGCGTGAGGTGCTTCTGGCGAAGGAGAGTGAGCTCGATGAGGCGCTGGAGCCCTGGGCGCCCCTGGAGGAGAAAGGGGAGCTCCGCGCTGTGCGGCGCCGCCTCACGAACATCGGCCCCGACCGGGTCGACCTGTTCTCGGAGGTGCTCACCGCTTGCGACAAGGCTGTCTCCCAGGATCCCGACAACGCCGCCGCGTGCGGGCTGCTGGCGACGGTCCACTACACCCGCTTCGAGGAGGCGGAGGTTGCGAGGGATACCGAGGACATGCGCTTCCAGGAGCAGCGCGTTCGAGTGCACGACTCCGACGGCCGGTACGCCGCGCTCCTGAAGGGCACGGGCGCGGTGACCCTCCGCACCGACCCGCCCGGCGCCGAGGTCGTCTGCGAGCGGTACGACACCAGCGCGGACCTGGTGTGGCCGCTGGTGGAGCGCCGGATCCTGGGCACGACGCCCCTGAAGTCCGTCCCGCTGGAGCAGGGCAGCTACCTGCTGACCTTGCGCTCGCCGGGCAGGCGGAACACGCGGTACCCGGTGTTCATCTCGCGTGGCCGCCACTGGGACTCCGGGGAGGCGCCGGTGCCGCTGTACGACGACGCCACCATCGGCTCCGGCCTCGTGTACGTGCCACCCGGCCCGTTCGCCTGCGGTGGGGACCCGGAGTCCCATGAGGCGCTCCCCAGGAGCGAGACGTGGGTGGAGGGGTTCCTGCTGGCGGTCTTTCCGGTGACCATGCAGGAGTACGCAGACTTCCTGAGCGCGCTCGCCGTCGAGGACGCCGAGGAGGCCTGGTCGCGGGCGCCGCGGCGGAAGTCGGGGCTCAAGACCTCCGGCGGCCAGTACTGGAACCGGCCGGCGGCGGGGGCGGCGTACTCGGTGCCGGAGGTGGACCGGGACGGGGACCGCTGGGACCCCCACTGGCCGGCCTTCGCGGTCTGCTGGGACGACGCGCAGGCGTATGTCGCCTGGCGCTCGGCGCGGGACGGGGTGGCGTGGACGCTGCCGAAGGAGCAGCAACTGGAGAAGGCGGCGCGGGGGGCGGACGGACGCCTCTTTCCGTGGGGGGACGGCTTCGACGCTTCGCTATGTCGAATGCGCGCCAGCCGACCGGGTCGCCCGCAACCGGAGCCCGTCGGCGCTTTCGCGACTGACGTCTCGCCCTACGGGGTCCGCGACCTAGCGGGCGGCATCCGGGAATGGTGCGGGGACGAGGCCTATGGGGGACACCCGAAGCGTCGTCCGGTCCGGAATGGCTCGTGGTTCTCGTACGCGCGCTACTGCCGCTCGGCCAGTCGTGTCGGTCACCTACCGTGGTACGTCTTCTCGGACGTCGGCTTCCGGCTCGCCCTGGGCGGCTCCCTCCGCCCCCAGGACTCCGGATAGTCCCTGGCCATCCTCTCGTGCGCTCTCGCCGCGAAGCGGCGGGCGGTAGCTCCCGGTCGGAACCCGAGCAAAGCTCGAGGCGGAGTCCCACCGGTTGACCTATCCGCCGAGCGAGAGCCGTCGGAACCCGTAGCTGTACGTCGCGTCCTTGCTCTTGCCCGCGACCCCCTGCATCGCCCAGGCGAAGCCCAGGGCGAGGCTGTCGCCGAGATCGTGCACCGCGAGTGCGGCGATGGCCGCGCTGTTGGTGAAGTAGGCGCCGACGAGCTCGATCAGCGTGAACGCGAGGTTGAGCCCAAACGCGAGCGCGAGGCGGCCCCGCGAGGAGTCCGCGGGCGGGCCGTGGTGGTGGCCGTGGTGCGCGCCCATCAGCTGTCCTCCTGCACGTGCGCGAGCGGTCGTGCACGATGTGCGCGACGTGGTGATCGGAGCGACCGAACTCAGTTCTCTGGGTGCAGCCACTTCGCGAGCAGGCCGGCCGCTGCGCCGCCCACGATCGGCGCCACCCAGAACAGCCAGAGCTGGGACAAGGCCCACCCTCCGACAAAGAGCGCCGGGCCGGTGGAGCGCGCCGGATTCACCGACAGGTTCGTCAGCGGAATGCCGATGAGGTGGATCAGCGTCAGCGTCAGGCCGATCACCAGCCCAGCCATCGCCGGCGACGAAGCCTTCGCCGTCGCACCGAGGATCACCGTCAGGAACAGGAACGTCAGCACGGTCTCGCCGATGAGGCCGGTCATCATCGAGTAGCCGCCCGGCGAGTGCTCGCCGAACCCGTTGGCCGCCAACCCGCTGGTCGCGGCGTCGTAGCCATCCGGTCCGCCCTTGAGCAGGACCAGCAGCAGGCCCGCCGCGACGAGGCCGCCGACCACCTGGGCGCCGATGTAGCCCGCGACGTCCTTGGCCGGCATGCGCCCGGCCGTAAAGACACCGACGGTCACCGCCGGGTTGAAGTGCCCGCCCGAGATCGGGCCGAAGGCATACGCGCCGGCGACGACGGTGAGCCCGAAGGCCAGCGCGACCCCCATGAACCCGATGCCGACGTTCGGCACACCAGCGGCGAAGACCGCTGCGCCACAACCGCCAAAGACAAGAAGAAACGTACCCAGGAACTCAGCTGCGAGCTTGCGCATAGACACCTCCGAAACGGTTACCCCAACCGCAAAAGGACTATGTCCGATCGGCCTATCGAATGCGACCACCCGAAGGCGGGTGAGGGAGGCCCTGACGCCCTCAGGCGCCGAAGTACCTCGCTTGCGGGTGATGCAGCACCAACGCGGACACGCTCGCTTCGGGCTCCATCATGTGCCCGTCCGTCAGTCGGATCCCGACGTCCTCGGGCTTCAGCGCCGCGAACATGCCGTCCTGCATCTCCAGCTCGGGGCACGCGGGGTAGCCCGGCGAGTACCGCTTGCCGGCGTACTTGCCCTTGAAGCGGTCCTTCATCGTCGTCTCTGGCGCGTCCGGCATGCCCCAGTGCCCGCGGATGCGCGCGTGGATCCACTCCGCCGCGGCCTCCGCCGCCTCGAGCCCCACCGCCTGGATGGAGTGGCTCAGCAGGAAGTTGCCCTTGTCCTTCTCCTCGTCGGCCCACGCCCCATCTGCTCTTCGTCCGATAACCTCCTTTGGGGGTATCCATTTAACCGGAGTGACCGGTCAGTTCTTCCGCCATGGGCGATTCGCCGGAGGCCGATCCAGGCTGGGTGGGTGCCCGCGGGTACCCGGTGGAGCCGGCGGCACGGCCCGCGGCTTCTTCGTGACGATAAGAACCGTGTACCGGACGGGCTCATGCTCGACAGAGAGTTCGAGCACCCGGAAGAACACCATGCTGCGGCTACGAGAACGGCGGCGGTTGAACCGGAAGACGAACTCGTTGAGGTAGCTGGCGAGGTGAGTCTCCTTTGCCGAGCCCTGATGGGTCCCCAACAGCCAGCGCTTGGCCAGCGACGCGACCCGATGCACTGCCGGCAACAGCTCGTGTGAGTCCTCTCCGCGGGCCTTTGCAGCTCGTTGGCTCCGACGGTCGTGAACGTAGCCGAGCTTTTCTAGCCCGCGATATCCCTGCCAGCCGTCAGTGATGACCCTGGCGCCCGGCTCGACGTGAGCGGTCACGAAGGGCAACAGGGAGTCTGCGGAGCCGTCAGCCAGTGGCAGCATCCGACACAGGCCCATCCCCTTCGGCTCGTGGACCTCTGCGGCGATGCCGGTGAGCACCTTCTTCCCTCGGGCGCGGCCACCATCCAGCCCCGGCTCCATCCCGCCGACAAAGGTCTCATCGACTTCGACGGTCCCAGCGAGGAGCTCCCGGCCGGGACGTACCAGGACCGACCGGAACCGATGCAACATTGCCCAGGCGGTCTGGTGGGAGCCGATCTCGAGTGTCCGCTTGAGGCTCAGTGCCGAGATCCCGTCCTTGCCCGTCGCGAACAGCCAGCAGGCCGAGAACCAGACAGTCAACGGAGTACGAGTCCGGTCGAAGATCGTGCCGGCCGTTACGGACTTTCGCTCACCGCAGCGGACGTACTGGAAGCGGCCGTCGCTCAGCCGCCAGCCCACCCCGTGGCCGCAGTTCGGGCAGATGAATCCGTCCGGCCAGCGCAACCACTCCAGGTAGTCGAGGCAATCCGCGTCCGTCCTGAACCACGCCTAGAACTCCCCCAAGGACCTCGGATAGTGCTTGCCGGCGACCGGGCGAACCATCCGAAGAGTCTACTCCGGTTAAATGGATACCCCCAACCTCCTGTATGTGACCTATCCGCTCGAACAACACCCCCGGTGGCGCCGAGGTCTGCGACGGCGGCGACAATGACTGCGACGGGGCCACTGTCAATGCCGGCGAGGACGTGGACGCGGACGCGGACAACGCCGTGGCGTGCGACGACTGCGACGACGGGAACCCCAGCATCTTCCCTGGCAACCCAGGAACGCGACCACCTGTCGCCGATCGTTGACGCCGGGCTGGCACGCTTGTTGAGAACGATGTGGACGGAGGTGCTCATGTTCCCTTTCTCTTCTCGGATGATCCCACCCTGTCTGGCGCTGATCTGCCTCGTCTTCTGTGGTCTTGTGCCAAGCCTGGGTCACGCTGCCCCGGCCAAGGCGCCCACCCTCCGCGCCCTCGTCTCGGTCGCGGGCGCGGGGCAGCTGCCGTCGTCCATTCGCGGCGGGCTTCTGGAGCTTGCGGCCTCCCCAGATGAGCAGTCCGGTGTGCTCGCGCTCCTCGCCGTGGATGGGCTCGGTCGCGACGACCTCACGGCTTTCTGTGGAGCCGTGAACAGCCTGCAGGTGAATTCTCCGAAACGCTGGCGGGAGATCGTCCTGATGGGGTTTGGCCACTGCGCCCTCCACTTTGGGGACGACCCGGCGCTGCTCCACGCGGTGAACCGGCTGGAGTCCTTGCGGCGCGGAACCGGCGACCCGTTGCTCGCTACGCTTCTCGCAGGTCGGTACACGGCCCGGCTGCGTCGGGAGCTCGCGACCTCAGGTGAGGTTCCGCGGGCAAAGCTCGACCGGGCGGTGGACCTTTGGGAGGAGATCGAGGAGATGGGGGCGCGGCTCAGGGACGACGCCATGGTGGAGTTGAGCTCGAACTACGTCCTCGCTCTGCAACGGCTGCAAGCCGGGACCGAGTCCGTGCTGGTGGTCGCGCAAGGGGAGCAGATCACCGGGATCGACCGTCGCCTCTGGGCAGAGTTGGCCCGGGACCTCGGCGGGTCAGCCGTCCCCGACCACATGGCAGCGCTTGCCTGGGAAGTCGTGGCTCCCAGCGGCCCTACCCACAGCCAGCGAGTCCGGAGGCGCAAGGCCTCTGGGACCTTCTTGACCGTCAACGGTGGGCTCATGGCCGGCTTGTCGCTGGCGGCTGGCGGGTTGTTCGCCTCAAGCGACTACATCGGGCCCTGGGCGCTCGGCGTGGCCGCTCCATTCACCGTCGCAGGCATCGCGCAGCTGTGCGTCGGGATCCCCCTGCTGAGCAGTCCCCCACGGGTGCGGAGGAGGCGCGGGAGGCCGTCCGGAGCAGTCACCTTCATGCCAGTATCCGGCCCTCGCGCTCCAGCAGAGGTGGGACTCCGAGGTGCACGCAGTGGTCCAGGCTGACTTGCCAAGCGTGCATGCGGCAATGGACCTGGCCCCGAGCGCGGACGGGCTTCGGGAGCGGGCGGCGATCGCCTCTCATCTGTGCGGGGCCTACACGTTCAGCAAGCGCTACGCCGACCCGCGTTCGACCACTCCATTGGGTCTGCTGAGCCGGGTCACCCACGCCAGCTCGGAGCAACTCCCGGCGCTGCAAGCCGGTCTCGATAGCCGCATCGTGGCGTTGGGACAGGAGGACCCCAAGCTCGCCTCGGTGCTTACGCGGTGTATGGCCCAACGTCATCTTCAAGCGGGTGATGTGGAGCAGGGAATGCGCGAAGCACTTCGCGCAAAGGCGCTCGCGGAGTCGGCCAATGACCGCTCCTGCCAAGCGTGGGCTCAGCTGCCGCTGGCGGGCGCCCACATGCGTGCAGCGGCCAACGAGGCGTCCATCGAGGCTGCCCGCGAGGGCTTGCGCATGCTGGACGCGCTGCCGCCCCATCCGCGGTTGTTGGCCAGCTTGCTCGATGTGCGGGGCCGTGCCGAGAGTCTTCACGGCGATCTGCAGGCCGCCCACGACACACTCAACGCTGCACGCGAGGTGGCGCTTGCAAGTGGTGTGGCGATTCGCATCGCGTCCATCGAGCTCAACCTGGCATCTGTCGAAGAGAGGCTCGTTGGCCTGGAGGCTGCGCAAGGCACCCTGCGTTCGGCGTTGGGTCGCTTCGAGCGCCTGGGGCATCTGGTCGGCCGCGGCGTCACGCACAACAACCTGGCCAACAATGCTGCCTTGCGAGGCGACTTTGCGCGCGCGGCCGTGCATTTGGACGCTGCGGAATCGGTGGGGGCCGGGCCCTACGTCGACCAACTTCTCATCACGACACGGGCGACGTGGATGCTGCTCTCGGGCCAATTCGAGTCGGTGGTGGCGCACACCGAGCGGCACATCAAGGGCGTCAAGCCCGGCGAGACCCTGATCACCCTGCTGCTGCTGCGCATGCTCGCAGAGAAGCAGCTTGGCCGAGCTAGCCACGTCGCCACGGCGGTCCGCCTCGAGGCGCTGAGCCGTTCGCCAGCCCGTCCCGAGGTCTCGAACGCCTGCGCGCTGGGCCTGGCCTATGTCCGAGGCGCGCCGTTGCCGGTCTTCGCCGAGCCGGCGCCCCTCTTGTCGGCCCTTCGCCTCTTCATGGCCTAGAGAGGTTCACCTCTCTAGACCTGAATCAAGCGCAGATCGTCGAGGAAGGGTTTAGTCACCTGAAAGGCCAGTGATATTGTTGGGTTACCACACTCATCAATCTCACCAACGGAGCCTTTCAGGTGAACCAAAGAATACGACAAAAGCTGGCAAAGCAGGAGCGACGAGCCAAGAGGAGGCTGACGAAGGCGCGGACGCGCCGGGACTCGGGCCGTCCGGTGCTTCGGAGGACTCCAGCCAGGTACGAGATTGCCGAGCGGACGCAGGCCATTGCTCACGGCGGGATCGGCGTTGTCCACGACCTCGTGCTGGGCTCCGGCCTGGTCGAGCAGCTGAACCAGCGCCTGAACTTGCTCAAGGTCCATCGGCCGTACCACGAGTCCGACCACGTCCTGAACATCGCCTACAACGTGATGTGCGGTGGCCGCACCCTTGATGACCTCGAGCTGCGCCGAAACGACGAGGTCTTCCTCGACGCACTCGGAATCGAGGCCATCCCCGACCCGACGACCGCAGGCGACTTCTGCCGACGCTTCAGCCCAGAGGCTGTCGAGGCGCTGATGGCGGCGATCAACACCACGCGGCTGAGTGTGTGGAAACGCGCGGGCCCCCAGTTCACCGAGGGGATTGCTCGCATCGACGCGGACGGCTCGCTCGTGCCGACGACCGGCGAGTGCAAGGAGGGCATGGCGCTCTCCTACAAGGGGATCTGGGGCTACCACCCTCTGCTCATCTCGTTCGCGAACACCCGCGAGCCGCTCTTCATCGTGAACCGGAGCGGAAACCGTCCGTCGTACGAGGGCGCTGCAGCGCGCTTGGACCAGGCGACCGCGCTCTGCCGAAAGGCCGGCTTCACCGACATCCTGCTCCGCGGCGACACCGACTTTTCCCAGACCACGCACCTGGACCGCTGGACGGCCGACGGCGTGCGCTTCGTCTTCGGCTACGACGCGTCCCGGGGCCTCAAGGGCCGAGCCGATGCGCTGCCGACCACGGACTTCGAGGAGCTGGCTCGCCGTGCGGCTCGTGTCTTCGTCGACTCGGACAAGAGCCGCGCCCGACCGCATCGAGTCAAAGAGGAGTTCGTGAGGCTCAAGGGCTACAAGAACATCCGCCTGCGCTCCGAGGACGTCGGGGAGTTCGACTACCGCCCCACGGCCTGCAAGACGACCTATCGCATCGTGGTCCTGCGCAAGAACCTCACGGTCGAGAAGGGCGAGACGGCCCTCTTCGACGACGTCCGCTACTTCTTCTACATCACCAACGACCGGGACCTCAAAGCACAGCAGGTCGTCTTCGAGGCCAACGACCGCTGCAACCAGGAGAACCTGATCGAGCAGCTCAAGAACGGCGTCCGCGCGCTGCACGCGCCGGTCAACACGCTCAACGCCAACTGGGCGTACATGGTCATGGCCTCTCTCGCCTGGACGCTCAAAGCCTGGATGGCGCTCAGCTTGCCGGTCCTGCCGCGATGGAGGAAGAAGCACGAGGGCGAGCGTGACCGGTGGCTCAAGATGGAGTTCCGGACCTTCCGCAACACCGTCATCGACGTACCTGCCCAGGTCGTGCGAACCGCCCGGCGCCTCGTCTTCCGCTTCCTCGCCTGGCGCCCTCAACTACCCGTCGTCTTCCGCCTCCTCGACGCCTTGTGACCCACCGCCCCGACCGCCCCAATCCTGGGCCGGCACGGGGCGACGTGAACAACACCAGACCTCGGAGACGAAGACGTACCTGCTCAGCGCTGCCATCCACGAATCGACCCACCGGGCCGGGCGAACAGCCGCGCGCACCGTCTACGAGGCCAACCCGGGGCCAACCGAGCGACTCCCATGCGCTTGATTGAGGTCTAGATCACGCCCGCCACCGCAAGCCGTCGGACGAGGCGGCACGCCCGTTCCAATGCCCGTCGGGGCGCCCCATCAAGGCCATGCGCTCGCGGTTGAGCACGGCGATGTGCTCGGCCGCACGGCTGGCCACCTCTGGGCTGCGTTTGGACCAGTCGCGGTCGATCTGGGTCGCCGCCTCGAGCGCCGCGCTCTCGTCTTGGGTCGCTTCCATGAAGGCGTCGACTGACTCGAAGCGCGGCTCGGCCCACGCCAGGCCCGAAACCAGTCGAACGAAGGCCTCTCGGCTGCCCACCGCGCCGGCCGACGCCGGCATCAGCTTCTGCGCGCTCCAGAAGTAGGAAGCGGAGTCTCTGTGGATCTCGTAGAAGCCGAGCAGGAATTGGTAGAAGACTGCGTACTCGCGGCGGTATCGGGCCGTGTACTCCTCAAACGCCTGGGACTCGAGGAGGCCCCCGCAGAGCACCGAGTTGATGGAGCGGGCGGCCATCAAGCCCGACAGGGTGGCTAGGTGCACTCCCGACGAGAACACGCGGTAGAGTGACGTCGTGAACAGGTAGTTCTCCTCGATGGCGACCTGCTCCTCTTGGGGCAGCTGCGACACGGCGTCCAGCGTCTTGGCCATGTGGTCCACATCCTCGTGGGCATGCAGGCGCACGAAGGTCGCGGCCGGCTCGCCGTGGGCCGCGCAGACCTGCTCGTGGATCCAGTCCCCGTAGGTCACGGCCAAGCCCTCGAGGGCGATGATGTAGCCAAAGATGCTCGTCGCCAGCACGTGCTCGACTCGGAAATACTGGGACTGGTACAGGGCTTTGGTGATGGGCAACTCGGGGAACTCGTCGATGCTGCGGCCCAGCTTCTTCAGATCGTGCTCAGCGAGTCTGTGGTGGCTCTTCTCTTCGGCGGCGTGCTGCATCAAGCGCACGTGCAGCGGCTCTCGCTCTACGCCGACCCTGCAGGCTGTCGCGCCGAGCAACCGGGTGGTGTGCACGACGTAGTGGCGCGTTTGGGCGAGAAACTGCGCGTAGGCGTTCGCGTCGGCGAAGGGGAAGTCTCGAATGACGTCGAGGTCGTTGCAGTGGGCGTCGAAGAAGGCGTGCAGAGACATGGTCAAGTTCCTTTGGGGGGGGGCGTGGAGGCGACCAGGAGCGTCAACCCCCCGGCTGCCGCCCCGATGGGGAAGGCCTCCGCGGCGTCGAACCCGGCCCGATGGAGCTGGTGGCGAAGCTCGGATTCGTCGAAGGCCTGGCCGTCTTGGAAGAGCATGCGCATCATGAGTCCGAAGAGCTCGGCGCGGTTCTGGGGTGTCTTGACCAACTCTTGCACCACGAGAACGCCGCCTGGGGTGAGGCGCTCGCGGCACTGCCGCAAGAGCGGCACCGAGGCCGCATCGCCGACCACATGCAGGACGTGGTTCAACAACACGACGTCAAAGGTTCCACCGACATCACCCAGCTCGCAGCAGCGAACCTCGGCCCGCGACCGGTCAGCGAGCCGCGCTCCGGTCCGCTCAGCGACCACGGGGGTGGGGTCGATGGCGAGCACCTCGAGCGCGGGATTGCGGTCGAGCAGCGCGAGGCTGTAGTCCCCGCTCCCGCAGCCGACATCCAGCACGCGACAGCCCTGATTGAGCGCGGGAACCAGGCGGCACATGGCGTCGACGGCAGGCGCCACATAGGCCGAGGAGCCCAGCGTGATGTGGCCCCAGTCTGCCGGCGACAGCGCCGTTTGACCGCCGTGCTGCAGCAGGCCGGGGTAGCTCTCGAAGTGTCTCGAGGTGCGCAGGAATCCGAAGGAGCGCCCGATGAACTGGGGTGCTTCGGCGGCGGGTGCGTCCACGGAACCCAGTACAAAGGGTGCGCTGGCATCTGAGACAACCAGGGTGTCGTCGACCCGGTCGATGTGGCCCGTGGCCTCGAGGGCTCCGACGAGTGGGTCCAGCGCCGAGGGGGCGAAGCGGGTGGCCTTCAGAAGGTCGCTCCGAGAGATGGGCTCGGCGCACGCCTGAAACAGACCGGAGTCGATGCCGGTCCACAGGGCCCAAGCCTCGAGCACGTTGGCCCGAAGCCGTGGAAGGGGGGATGGGCTGCTCACGCGACCTCCGATGCTGACTGAAAGGCTGTGGGGACCTGGCGCCCGTCGGCCAGCCAGGCGAAGTGCAGGTTCAAGAAGCTCTGGTAGGCGCGCAGCCCCTCGGCGGACCAGACGATGCAGCCCATCGTCTCCTCGAGCCGCACGGCGGGGTCCTGGGTGCCGTGGACCGTGCCGGCGGGCGCCACCACCAGCGGGTCCTTGATGCCGTGCTCGCGGTAGAAGACGCGGACGCGGTTCTGGAGCGCAAGCTGACCCTGCTTCGAGGCATGGGGGGTGGCGAAGAGCTGGGCGAGGTTCATCAGGTTGAACAAGGACAAACGTCGGTCGGTCAGCTCGCACAGGGCGAAGGCGGTGATGCGCCCGTTCTCGCGAAGACTGAAGCCATGGCGGGCACGCTGTAGGCCCGTCTCGCGAAAGGCCGGGTGCAAGGCCGTCGTGACCAAGCCCTCGGCGCACAGATCGATGGCATCGGCCATCAGGGTGGGCAGCTGCTCGCGGGCCATGGCGACCAGCTCCGGCGCGTCCTCGGCTGCAAGGGCCTCGACCGTGCATGCGTGAGGGCCGGGGTGACAGACCTTCGCGTCGGGTGTGCGCTCGAAGCGGTCCCAGGGCACGACCACGGCCTGGGCTGCGTCGTCGAGCGAGGTCACGAAGTGCTCGAAGAAGAGCTGATGCCAGGGGTGCGAGCGGTCGAAGTAGCCGAGCAGATGCACGGGCCCTTGCTCCGCGGCGCCCGGCCAGGTCGCGAAGGCGTCGTAGAGCGCCGCGCGGGCGGCGATGGACTCGGTGTGGTCGCGCCGCATCACAATCTGGTGGCCCAGCCAGGTGCGCGGGTAGGCCCGGGTCACCGAGACGTGGCCTACGGGGGTCTGGTCGTCGGCCAGGTAGACGAAGTCCCTCGAGACGCTGTCCGCCTCGAGGTTCAACCAGGCCGGCGACGGACCGTGGCCAGGGCGAAGCGCCAAGTAGCCCGTGTCTTCGAGCAGTCGCCTCATCGCAGCGGGCTTTGCCTGGCGCCGAAGCCGCAGATTCGGAAGGCGCGTGCCGTGGCAGAGAACGGCGACACCCAGGCGCTGCTCGAAGGCGATCGACAGGCCGGCGCTATCGCCTCGGTGGGAACGAAGCTGCGCCACGCCGCGCTGGCGCTTGCTCCCCACCCGCAGCTCCACCTCGAATCGGCCCACCGCCGGAAGCTGAGACCCTTTGTCCACCCGAATCCCCGCCCCTTGCACGCTCAGGTCGAGCACCACGGCCTGGCCACCCCCACGCCAACGCATCGTGGCGCCGGCCACAGATGCGCGCTCGACCCGGCGGCGTTCGGCCACCCAGGCACGAGTGACCGCGACGACCCGTCCGTCTGCGACCTCGCAGACCAACCCGCAGGGCACCCCGTGGGCGACCAGACTCAGCTGGATTGGCCCGCACAAGGCTCGATCGCTCTCTGTCTGCACACACGCCACACGTCCGACCCGAAGCAGGTTCCCCGAGCGTATGGGCTGGCCCGTGCACGGAAGCGCGACCCACCCAACGCGCGTGCCGGAGTCGGCGGCGTCGGCCAGCAGCACCTCGGGGGACTGAAGCGCGAAACGTCCGTGCGCTGGGGGTGTTCTTGCCATGCCAGAGGTATAGGGCAGGGCCCATCTGGCCGGTCCTCATCGTTTTCTCATCGCTGGTGAGGTGGCACCGTCGGGGTGCCGACAGAGCTGCGACAGGTTACAGGCTCCGACCAAACCCTAGGTTCTGGTGACTCCAAAACGCTGCGAACCACACGGTGAGGGGGGGGCGAGTTCGGTCGAAGATCGTTCCAGCGGTAACAGAAGTCCGCTGGTTGCAGTCGGCGTGACAGACCGCTCACCGACCTTGCGCACCGCTCGTCGAACATCGCTGCAGGCCTCTGCACTGGGGGCGTAGTTCGAGGCCTCCACCAGGAGATCCCCCGTGAACACCCCACTCCTCCTCGCGCTCCCGCTTCTCCTCGCAGCCACGTTCGCTGGATGCGTGCACGGGCCGCCGCGGTCCTCGGGTGCATCGCGAAACCCCGCGCTGCTCGACCCCAGCCTCGCGACGGAGACCGCGCCCGAGGAGTTCTCGGTGAAGCTCTTCACCACCGATGGGGTGGTGCTGATCGATGTCACCCGAGCCTGGGCTCCCCTGGCGGCCGACCGCTTCTACAATCTGGTCAACGTGGGCTACTTCGACGACACGGCCTTCTTCCGCGTGATCGGGGGATTCATGGCGCAAGTCGGCTTGCACGGCGACCCCAACGTCAACGCGGTCTGGGCGAAGGCGGAGCTGCCAGACGAACCCCGGACCGAGTCCAACGTCACGGGCATGGTGGCGTTCTCGACGGCCGGACCGGGCACCCGCGCAACTCAGATCGTCATCAGTGTCAAAGACAACCCATCGTTCGACGAGCAGGGCTACGTTCCCTTCGGGAAGGTGCGGGACATCGAGATCGCTGACAACCTCTACTTCGGGTACGGCGAGGGGGCGCCCGCGGGCAAGGGTCCCGATCCGACCAGGATCCAACAGGAGGGAAACCCGTACCTGGTGGAGGGGTTTCCCGAGCTCGACTGGGTTCGCCGTGCACGCGTCGTATCGCGGCCGGGTGGGGGCTTCGCGGGTCCCCAGTGCCCTCAGCCGAAGAAGATTCGAAAGCAGCGCGTGGTGTTCCCCAAGGCCCCCCAGCCCAGCCCTTCCGAGGATGACGGCGACGGTGGCGGTGGCCGTGGTGGTGGCGGTGGGCGTGGCGGTGGAGGTGGCCGCGGAGGTGGGGGATCTCGCTGACCCGACCTGCGGCCTTGGCTCGGGCTCAGCCCATCCGGTGAGGTCCGAGAGCCTCGAACCGACAGGCGGATGGAGCACCGGGTCCACCAACGCGCCCCGGTCGTGCTCCCCGGCCGAGCTGATGATCGCGCCGTACTGGGACGACCTGACGGCAGGCAGCGGGGCTGTGATCTACGAGACGGTCGACACCGCGCCGAACCGGGTGTTCCTGGTCGAGTGGTACAACGTCGGGCACGAGCTCACGTCGGGCTACCTCAGCTTCGAGGCGAAGATCTTCGAGGCGGACGGCCACATCGAGTTCCACTACCTCGACGTCGAACAGCTCGGGGGGACCGCCTACGACAACGGCAGCAGCGCGACGGTGGGGCTGTTCTCCGATCTCCTCGTCTCCTGCAACAGCCCCACGATCGCGAACGAGTACGCCATCGCGTTCTACCCACCTTCGTGCACCGACGCGGATGGGGACGGCGTCTGCGCCGAGGACGGGGACTGCGACGACGGGGACGCCTCGGTGAACCCTCTGGCGACCGAGACCTGCGACGGGGTGGATGAGGACTGTGACGGCGCGGTCGACGAGGGCTTCGACGCCGACTTCGACGGGTGGACGGTGTGCGGCGGGGACTGCAACGACTCGCTCGGGTCCATCAACCCCGGACAGCCGGAGATCCCGGGGAACGGGATCGACGAGGACTGCGACGGGGTCGACGGGCAGATCGGCGACGACGACGACGACGACGACGACGACGACGCGGCGAATGACGACGACGCGGCCGACGACGACGACGCGGCCGACGACGACGACTCAGCAGCGGCGGACGACGACGACGACGGCGACAACCGCTCCCGCACCGGCTGCGCCGTGGGGACGGACGGCAGCCGCGTGGGCTGGCTCGTGCTGCTGCCCCTGGTGTGGGCCCGGCGACGCAGCTAAACGCGTTTAGCGGGTGACGGCCTCGATGCGCGCCAACGCCTGAGCCGCCGCGCCACGGATCACGCTGGGCTCCACCCGAGCCCTCGAGAGCACGAAGATCCCGATCAGCACCGTGGGGAGCAGCGCCGCGAGCTGCTCGATCGGCGCGTCATCAATCAAGCGGCCCTGGGCCTCCGCGTGGGTGAGCGCGGAGTGGAACGCGCGTCTCAGCCGGTCGATGAACCTCGCGGTCGATGCCTCGCTGCCCTCTGCGTTCGGCGCCAGCTCGACGCTCGCGTTGCAGAGCAGGCAGCCCATGTGGGAGCCGTCCCGGCTGCCGTTCTCCCCGAAGAACACGAACACATCGCGGATCTGCTCCAGCGACGCGGACTCCGTCTCCAGCCCCCCGAAGTGGGCCTCCACCACGAGCGCTTCGTACCGCGCGATGGCCGCGTTGTAGAGCCCCTCCTTGCTGCCGAACTCGGCGTAGAGGCTGTACGCGTTGACGCCCATCGCTTCGGTCAGGTCACGGGTCGAGGTCGCGTGGTAGCCGCGCTCCCAGAAGAGCTTCATCGCACGCGTCGCGACCTCATCACGGTCGTAGGTCTTTCGTCGTCCCACTCACTCTCCTTGGACGCAGTGCCGGTCACCTGGGCCTGATCCATTAGGTCTCGACGAGAGATATAGCAAATCGATCGTTCTGCTATTGAATCCAAGCATACGTTTGGATATGTTCCCAGCGAACCAAACGATGGTGCGCCATCACACCCTGGAGCCGCCATGAAGCACCCCTGGATCCCCGCCCCGTTGCCCTTCCTCGTCGTTCGCGCTGCCACCCTGTCGGCGGCGGTCTAGCCATGCCGTTCGACGCCATCTCCCCGAAGCAGCTCTTCGTGATGCGCATCCTCACGGGCGTGACGTTCCTGGCTCTGGCCGGGGCCATCCTCGTGCTCGCAGGGGGCTGCGTGCTCGAGCCAGCCCAGTGCACGACTCGGTTCGAAGCACCGACGAGCTGGATGCTGTTCTTCGCCGCCCTCAACTTCGGCGCGCTGCTCGCCAACGCGGGGCTGATGCTGCTCGAGCTCGTGACGAAGCCGCCGTTCAAGATGGCGATCAACGTGCCGTTCGTGGCCAGCAACATGCAGACGTCGCTGATCTTCGGGCTGGTCGCGATCGGGCTGTGGACCAAGCACGCGACCCTCTCCGGCGACGTGTCCGGCGGCGTGGCGAGCCTTCAGGCGCTCTGCGCGGCTGGCTTCGCGCTGAACCTCACCTTCGTCGTGATGACGAAGATGCACTGGAACTTCACGGAGAACACCGGGAAGCCGCTCCCCGAGGCGTGAGCTGGATCAGGTCGCGTAGTTCCTCACCACGAGCTCGCTGACCTTGCCGCGCCGGGACGCCTTGCTGTTGATCGAGCGCGAGGCCTTCACCCGGGTCACGTCCCAGCCGTCTCCGGCGTACATGTCCGCGAGGCCCTCGGCGTCGCTGTTGCTCAGCATGAACTGCACGCCGCGCTCGTCGAGCTTGCCGAGCAGCTCGCGCAGTCGCTGCTGCTCGGTGCCGCCGAACCCACCGGCGACGTACGCGGTGAAGCTGCTGCTCGTTGAGATCGGCGCGTACGGCGGGTCGAAGTAGACGAAGTCACCCTCCACCGCGTCGTCCACCGCCTCCTCGAAGTCGCCTTCGACGAGCGTGGTGTCCGCGAGGCGCTCGCTGCACGCGCGCAAGTTCGGCTCGTCGCAGATCAGCGGGTCCTTGTAGCGCCCAAAAGGCACGTTGAACCGGCCTGACTTGTTGACAGCGCGCCCGGCACGAGGTGGTACGGCAGGGGGATCCGCGCGTGCAGGGGAGGCTTGAGCTCACCCAGGTAGCGCTCCTCGACGATGGCGCGCCACGCGAGGAAGGGGTTGTAGGGCAGCCGCCCATCTGCTCTTCGTCCGATAACCAAGTCACGACACAGAACACTCGGTCGATTCGCCATTGCTCTGCTTGTAACAACGCAGTATTTCTAGACTTCTTCGACGGTGAGAGCTGCCCGGAGTCCCTGCCCGTGCGCCGCAACGGCGGATACCGGGGACGTGTTCAGTGACATGACGTGCTGGCGCATGAGAGCTGTTGGTCATCTCCATCCAGGCCCGTCCCGTGCAGGCACGGTCCGGCGCCACCACGATGTGACTGTCCCAGAGTCCGACATCGTCGTTCATGTGACCTATCCGCTGCCGAGTATTTGCCCTCCGTTGGTGAATTCCACGCGCTCTCCGCCGCTGAGGTCCTTCACCAGCTGAGAGTCCGTCAGGAGAGGTTGTGCGTCCGGTGCGGCCTGGGCGCTCGATCCGGGGCGCGGTGTGTGATCTGTGTAGGGTTCGGTCAGGGACTTGCTCCCTTAGGCTCCCCGAGCCGAACGGGCTGCTCCGTTGGCCTTTCCCCGGAGTCCCCCGATGTCTCGCGAGTTCTTCTTCTCTATTGCTGCCGTGTTGGCCTTGCCAGGACTGCTCGCCGGGCCTGCCTTCGCCCAGGCCACCGCGGACACCGCCGCTGCCGCCGAGGCGGCCGCGGACACCGCCGAAGCGGCCGCCGACGTCGCCCAGGACGCCGCGACCGAGGCCCAGGCCACGGCCGACATGACCCAGAGCGCCGCCGACGCCCAGACCGCGGCCGACGCCCAGAACGAAGCTGAGGCTGCACAAGAGGCGGCCATCGCAGCCGATGCGGCGGCGGCTGACGAAGCGGCGGCGGCGAGCGCCTTCCGGGGCGGGATCCGGTCGGTCCGCATCCTCAAGAACCTCAGCCAGGAGCACCGCGCCGAAACGATCGTCGGAGACGACACCTTGGGCGAGGTCACCAGCATCAGGATGGACTTCGAGGGGGCGTCCGACAGCACGGTCGTCGCTCCCGCTCCGCTGAAGAGTTCCTACACCCTGAACCGCACCGTCACTGGGTACGACGCTGCGGGCAAGCTCCTGATCGCCGCTGATGGTGCGGGACAGCCGATCTGGGACGAGCCCTACGACCTCACCTTCACCCTGACCGACAGCAGCGGCGTGACTTCCTCGCCGGTCGTTCTGGGTGGAGTGCCGGTAGGCGACTTCTACGAGGTCACCGGCACCCCGGTGATCTTCGGCGGCACTGCCTACCTCCTGGAGTCGGTCGACTGGTCCGGAAGCCCGGACTGCTACGGCTGTCCGATCATCAGCCTCGTTGATCTTGTCGATGACTCGGATGTCGTGGGTCTCGACAGCATCCCGCTGCAGGTGAGCCTCACCGCGACCCCCACATCGACAGTCATCGTCGACGGCTTCGAGGCGAGCTTCGAGTCCTTCGCCACCACGGCGACCTTTACCGACGACACCATCGCCTTCGACGCCGATGCGGTGGGCTTCGAGTACGCCGTCACCGCGAGCATGTTCGCGGGCGACCTTCCGGTTGGGGAGCCCGCACAATTCCTCGTCCTCGTCGAAGAAGACGACACGCTTGAACCCGAGCCCCTGCCAGTGCCGACACTGGTCATCGACACGAACCTCTCGGGCAGCGTGTCCGTGGGAGACGGCGAGTACGTGGTTCTGCAGGCCCAGGTGGGCAAGAACATCACCGTCAAGAAGGGCGGCACGCTGCTCATCCAGGGCGGAGTCGTCGGCCGTGACCTCAAGCTCAACGGCGGTGAAGTCATCCTCGCGGACGCGACCATCGGCCGAAGCCTGAAGGCCAAGGGCGGCATCATCGAGGTCGGCGAAGCGGTGATCGGCCGAGACCTCGAGATCAAAGGTGGCGTCGAGGTGCTCGGCGACTCGCAGTCCTTCCTGGTCATCGGCCGGGACCTGAAGGGCCGCACGAGCGACTCGGTGGTGCTGGGCGGGAACCTCGAAGTGCTCAATCGGGTGCACCTGCGCGCTGGCGACCTGATCGTCAACGACACGCTCTCGGCCGAGGGCGACATTGACCTTCGGACTCGTGGCAACACGGACGGGGGCCTCGTGATCCACGGCGACATCACCGCGGGATCCGGCGAGATCGAGATGCGCACCAAGGGCAGCGGCGGCCTGAGCATCAATGGCTCACTGACTGCCGACGGCGCGGTCAACCTGCGCACCCGGCGCGACGGAGACCTCAACGTCGCCGGCGCAGTGAGCACCTTGGGCGAGATCAGCATGCTGGTCCGGGGCGACGCGGACCTTACGATCAGCGGAGACGTCACCGCCGTCGGTGACATTGACATCCGGGTTCGTGACGGTGGAGTCGTGATCGACGGCTCCGTCTTGTCGGACAGCGTCATCGACCTGGACTCGGACACAACCACTGACATCAACGGCACCCTCTGGGCACAGGCGGACATCTATCTCGACTCGGGCGGGGCGACAGATGTGGACGGGACGGTGACGGCCCTCGGGAACATCGATCTCACCGCGGCTACGGACTTGACCGTCCACGGCACGGTGGTGGCCTCGGTGACGCCGGGCGACACGTTCGGCTTCTCCTCCGTGACGATCCACGTGCGTAACACGGCCATTCGCGGCTCGGTGTCTGGCTCTGGCGACGTCGAGATCAACGCAACGGACGCCTTCGAACTGGAGGGCGGCCTCGTTGAGTCGACAGGCGGGAGCGTGACCGTCCTGGCGCGGGGGATCGTCGGCACCTGGAGCTTCGACGACAGCGCCGGTCAGGACACCTCGGGCTACATGTCCATCCAAGCCGCCAACAACGTCACCCTCGACGCGGTCGAGACGCTGGACCTGGTTGGCGCAGCAGTGGTGGCGGACCAGGGCTCAGTCAGCCTGACAGGAGACGCCTGCACGGCCTCGTGGGGAATCGATGACGTCGAGATCGGGCCCGTCCTCATGGTCGTCTCTGGCGGAGCCGGGGTCGAGATCGATGTGGCAGAGACGCTGGAGTTGACGGGCGCTCAGATCGACTCGTCCGGCGGCTCGATCAACATCCAGGCACGGGGCATTGTGGGCCGCTGGGGCTTCGACGACTATCCCGTTCAGGACACCTCGGGCTACATGTCCATTCAAGCCGCCAACAACGTCACCATCGACGCGGTCGAGACGCTGGACTTGGTTGGCGCCACAGTTGTGGCAGACCAGGGCTCAGTGAGCCTGACAGCAGAGGCCTGCGAGGCGTCCTGGGGAATCGATGACGTCGAGATCGGGCCCATCCTCACGGTGATCTCTGGCGGGGGCGGGGTCGAGATCGATGTAGCGGAGACCCTGGAGATGGGGGGCGTGATGGTCGAGTCGGGGGGTGACATCGACATCTTCGCCGCCTTCTTCCGCCGGAGCCGCGGCGTCCCGCTAGACATCCCGGACTGCGATTTCGACGCCACTGACGCGATCATCATCGAGGGCGGTGATCATTTCGAGCTGTTCGGCACGTTCCGCTGGGGCGAAGGAGCCTTCTGCACCAATGTCGCTCCGACCCAGGTCTTCGACTCCGGCGGCATGGTCCGCTTCGACCCGTTGACGGGTAGCTTGAGCGGAAGCACCCTCCCTGACCCCGACGCCCTCCTCGCGTGCGTCGCTGGCGAGTGAGCCGAATTGCTTCGCCCCGTCTGCGGCGTTGCGTGGCGGCCTCAGGCGAACCGAACCTACGTCGCATCGCCGCGTCGCAGGGGGACCACACGGAGTTGTAGCCGCTCTACGCGGCTACAAGGGGCAGGTTGAGCGTTGTGGAGCCTAGGTTCCCGCGGGTGGAGCCGAGGCTCCACCCGCGGGCGCTTGGAGGTCGAAGAACTCATCTCCGTAGGTGTCGCCGTGGGCACGGTGCAGGTCGATCTCGGTCTGTTCCACCTCGAGGGCCGTGAACGACTCTGGGTGGCCGACGTGCACCAGTCGCAGGGACGTGTTGTATGAAACCGGGCCTTGCGCATATTGCTGTTTGGTCACTCTTCTGCGCACCGCACCGTGCTGGCACGGGTCGGCGCGCTCACTACCCGCGCTGGTCCTCCGAACACGGCCCCCGGGCGGAGGCAAGCAGCGCCACTTCCGGTCCCATGACGACGGCGAACGATTGCGGCCCAACCCTTCGTCGGGCACATCCCGGGCCGTCGAGTGCGAGCGCAAGTCGTCCTCAGGGAAGAACCAGCATGCGACTGTGGTGCCGATCGGCGCCGTGAGGAGCAGGGCATACGTTTGCCCAAGGCGTCCATGTCCTCTCGCAGCCACAGCTTTGTTGCCTCTACGGCACCTAGCTACACCTGACCTCGTGTCGTCCTGTTTGTCGGGCAATGTCGGTGAGGTGTAGGTTCCCGCGGTCACACGGGGAACCCATCCGAAGAGTCCACTCCGGTTAAATGGATACCCCCAAACCTTCTTTATGTGACCTATCCGCCGATGTTATCTCACCGTATATCCACGCCCTTCAAGACAGGCCGATATCGCGCGGTCGTAGTCTGCCTGCTTTGCCACCGGTTGGTCAGCTAACGCGGGATCAAATCCGCTTTGGCCGGACGCCCATACGTAGCATTCGTATCGGTCCTGACGGACTTGTTCATCTGATTGTCCGTGATTCGGGTAGACGAAGAGTTGGTCCGACGGCTCGGCGGCTGCCGAGGCATCGGCCCCACCATCCGGTTCAACCACTACAACGTATTCCTGCGTTTCAGGTTCAAAATGGTAGTAGGTAGCATTTACCTGGAAGTACCTGCGAGTGCCAATCGAGAACGACACAAATCCGGCCGGAAGACTTCGTACGCGAGCGCCAATAGGCGCGTCGACTACGACGTAAACGGAACCCTGGGGCCTGTAAAACACACCACCGTGGTAGTAAAAACGCGATTTTCCAACCGAAATTCCATGATGGCCAGCCGGAAGTTTGTTCACCTTGTGTCCACGTGAAGCGTATTTCGCCGGGACCGGTTTCTTTTGAACGACAGCGTTGCGATCACGTCGACCATTGGGTGCGGCCTCTGCACTGGCTGTAAAGGCCAGTACTCCCAGAATAGATGCCACAAGCACATTAGTTAACCCCGATGTTTCACGGAGCTTGAAGCCGTATGATTGCTGGCTTGCCGGTCGTCGGCCTACGTGATCGACACGGTGCTTGGACGTGACCTGACGGCGCTGCACCTGAGTGTCTACGCGGCCTTGGA
>Ga0222662_1000150_pt1 | contig 65479 bp, 61 predicted proteins | sample AntAcemetagen600_FD_179821 | JGI IMG/M metagenome (GOLD analysis project Ga0222662, IMG submission 179821) | Saline water microbial communities from Ace Lake, Antarctica - #600 | ecosystem: Environmental > Aquatic > Non-marine Saline and Alkaline > Saline | place: Antarctica: Ace Lake... | reverse complement strand
GAACACTTCAACAACCATCGGTTCAAAGATCACCTTCGGTCGTTCTTGCGAATGCAAATCTACCCACTCAATTGACTACTTTTAAAACCTGAAACTAAATTGTCCGATTTTTAGGGGGCTAGACCAGGTATCATCCAAAGGCGGAATCATCCATGCAAACAATGGCAATAATGGCCAGCCAATTTTCTCACTCATTGTAAAGTTCACACCACCTTCAATTGAAGTTAATGTGTAATCTCAGTTGCCCATAGCATCACCCCAGCGCATGTGTTTTTTGGGGTCGGTTTCTCGACAAAGACTAGGGGGCTTTGAAACCTAACACTCGGAAAAGAAAGAAGCCTAAGGCACGTCTTCCAAATCATCTAATGTGCTAGAATCATTTAATAGGTTCTGAAGTATTGACAGGTTCTGTCTAAACCCGTCATTATTTGGGTCTATTTTTAAATACGCTTTACATATATCAGCTGATTCTGAGTATCTCTTTTCCTGAAAAAGGATTCTAGCAAGGTTGTCATACGCTGCAAAATTTTGGGGTGAAGCAGCAATATACTTGCGGTAGTAAAGTATAGCATTTTCGGTATCGCCTAAAGACTCGTAGGTTTCAGCTATACTCGCAATTACAGGCGAATATGTTTTATCTATGTTATATGCTCGTATGTTGGCCTTAAGTGCTAAATCTTGATTGCCAATCAAACTGTTGACTCTAGCCAAATCCACCCAAGCGTTAAAGAAAAACGGGTAAATATCAGTGGCACGAGCGAAGTGAGTAGCTGCTTGTTTTACAGAACCGAACTCATCATTTGAAAAGTTGTTGTCGGCAAACACATTTTCCATGATGGCATGAGCCAAAAGGTTGTTGGCTTGGGCAGAGTTAGGGACGGATTTAATGTCCTTTGTCATAAGAGTTATTTTGTTTTTCCAATCCATATCTCTATTGGCAGAAAACACACCGAGTATAATCAGGATAATGAAGGCGAAAAACCGAGCAGAATACATTAATACTTTCGATTTATTCCAAAATGGTAGTGTCCAAGAATTAAATAGCTCAGTAATAGAGACACAAAAAAAGAAAGAAGCTACATAGCTAAATCGAGGGGCGTAAATACCGGGGAGTGGTTCGACTATTCCCGAAAATGGGACAATACATATCAAGGTCATTAAGAGAGCAACTCCTTCAACAGTGTTGCTACTAAAGACCAGAAAGATTCCTGTAAGGGATATTCCTAAAAGAACGAGAAGTATAATTATAGTCGGGACCTCTAGGAGGTTGGTTACCCAGATTTCATTAAAGCCGTAGTAAAAACTTAACTCAACTGGAACAATCAAATTTGCTAAAAGCCTGGATGTATTTGTGATTGCAAGGCCAAGCTTGACCGGAAAACTGGCAAATGGTGAAATAGGGTTTTCCGTAAAATCAAGTGGCCGACCCACATCCGCTGAAATTGTTTTTAGCTGCTTAACCGTGCTTTCAACATACTGCGAATCAAACTTAACTGGGGAGGTCGAATTTGCGACTGCCTCGTACCAACGTTGTTGGAATGGAATTATCCATCTTTCCTCATAATTTTTAAAGGTAAACGTCCCTTCACTAGCAATATCACTCACTAATAATTTCAGGTTCTCAGAAGAATCATGTCGCACCTCTTTAATATGGGTTTTAGCGGTCATAATCATGGAAGGGAAATCAGTAATGATTCTCTGGTAAATGATTTTTATTCCATTGACTGAGTGGGCAAAAATTATTATTGTGAGCATCAGTTTTATGCTCATGGCTTTTAACCTGCTTGGGATTTTGGAATTACGCTGCGATAATACAATTAGCGTTAGATTTATTATTGGACCTATTTGAGTGATTACCAAGTCGAACCCTGCTTGGGGTATTATTAAAAAACCAATCAAGAAGGATAGAATAGAAAGAGCAATCTGGAAAATAACGCTCGTTCTCACAGTGTAATGTCTGGTCGTTTTGAATACTAAAGTGCTGACTAACGTTAAACTGTAAATAGCAAACAATATTCCATCTACAAATACATCCCCATCAGCAGGTGCCAACACGAGCAAGTCTATTGATGCTAGTATTAATCCTATTATCAACAAACTGAAACCTTGTGTCAACTTAAAACTAACGCGGTCAGGACTTAAATAATTCTTAAACAGGATAATAGGCAGAACGAATGTAATTAGTGTTCCACTATCTGAAAATGCTAAAGCAAGCATCAAGATTATTCCGTTGTTTAAAACCCAAACTTGACGTTTACAAGATAGTAGCGTAATTAATTTCCATGATATCAATACGACTAGAACACTTTGTATACCTAATGCAAAAAACAGCATCAGAATTATTAGAACTGACGGAACTTCAACCGAAAGACGAAAAATGACTTTCCCAACATTAGTCGGGAAAATACCATCACGTAGTAGAGAGATATACCTTGAAGTAAACCCGAAGACGGATTTTGCGCGTTGAATAAGCGTGAGTTTCCAGCGTTTAGCAGCGTTCGAAATAAGTTCCTGTAAGAATAATTTGAATTTCTTCTTTTTCTGGTGGATAGTCTCTTTGGTTTTACTCCAGAAAACTGAGATTTCACCAATTATTTTGGTCCTCAAGGTTTTAGAGGTGACCACGTCAATTAAACTAAGCGTCAGCGCGAATAATACAGGGTGAATAAACGAATTATCACTCCTTTGGCTAATCAGCCCACCTAGAATGAAGGCAACAGATGAGTAGAATATGAATCTTAAGGGAAGTTGAAATGTCTTGTTCAGTGCAAGAGGGAGTATGATTAAAACACTCGCAGCAGATAGCTTTGAAGAAATGGAAAGACCAATTAGTATAATCCCTGAAATAAGAACGATTATCTTCTTAACTAGCGAATCGTTTGTCTTAGAACCGAAGAAACTCCAAAATGCCAAAAGCATAAAAAGCAAGGCCAAAATCTCATCCCTATTCTTAATACTTGCAACAACTTCTGTGTGGATAGGATGTACGGTGAACAGCAACGCTGCAAACAAAGCCACTTTAGTTTTGTCTGGAAACACCCGTTTAATAAGGAAAAATATCAGGAGGCAGGTAGCTAGATACAAAGCGAGATTGACAGTATGGCTGACCATAGCAGATTCGCCAAACAGGCTTTTCTCAATGGCGAAGCTTGCTAACGTTGTAGGCCTGTATCCGTAAGAATATCCCATATCATCTTGATAATACGGGCTTCCGTAAATCTCTGGAATTGCTGAAATACCTTTGGATGTGAGCCGATGATTTTGGGTGACGAGGTTGTCATCGAGGTTGTAATCGTTGAGGAGGGTTACCCCATGCACACTTAAACAAACTATACCAATAAGAATAGCAGCGTAAAGCTGTTTATTCAGTATGGCTTGGTATAGCTCCGATAGTTTCCTCATTCGGTTTTATAAACCCGCAGTACCTGCTCAGAACTTCCTGATTTCACTTTAAGCAGATAAACTCCTGATTTACCTGAAATTGGAATCCCGTTGCTAGGATAAGTAGGGTAGGATTGAATCAATTTTCCACGTAGGCTGAAAATTTGAATTTCATCAATCTCATTCAAATCATAACCTTTAAGCTCCACAATTCCGTTTTTGGTAGGATTCGGATATACTTCAAATTCCCTTCCTGCTATTTCTTTTATTCCCGTCACTACGTTTATACCTAGAAGAGAGTCGGATGCCACTAAAACTGGTGTTTGGTCGGCATTATAATACATGGTTTCAAACTCATCAATTTCTGGCGTTGAAACGGAAAACATTTCTTCGAGCCATTTTGGCGGAACGGGTTGGTAATAAACACGAGAGATTACTTTAATCGTACCGTTATGTCCATTCAAAGGAACATGATATTTGACAATGTCTGTTCCCGACCCTTCAAAACCATCAAAGTTGAAATTGTCGTCTATTAGAGCATTTCCTACTATAAGAGTTGTATCGTAAACGGAATGCGAAGTAGTGAAACCCAGTGGTGCTAATCGGTTGTCTTTTAGTGACGCAACTGCCCGTTCAAGGACAGTTGTAACATCACCATTTACATCACCCATTACCATTTCATAAATCTGAACTTCTTGCTCATCTCGGATAACGTCATAATGCGGTTCATACGTTGCATTTTGACCGAACACATTAAAATCAGGTTGCAAAACTCCAGATTTGAAAAGAGTGTCGCCATTATCCTCAAGGACTAAAAACTCAACAAATGCCCTACGAGCTGGGTAGCCCGAGGGGAATTTGTGACCAGCCAAATTCTCAATACGCAGCTCTATATACGCAGTATCATTGTCGAATGTGTCAAACGTCAAATCTATATTCATCGTTTGCTGCTGCAGCATTCTTTCGGTTCGCGCAATCGTAGAATCCATTACTTCATCAGAAGCAGAAATCCCTAACGAAACAGAATTTTGTTTTAGCAGCTTTAACATGAAACTATTGCCACCAACCAACTCGTGAAGGGCATAAGGCGAACGTGGAAATAATTCGGCATAATTGGCGGAAATAATGACATCATCCGCAATTCTTGGCATATGGCAGCCTTGGCACGTGGTTGCATTTGATTGCCCATCGTCATAGGCTGAGTTCAACCACTCGTGGTAGGTGGCTTGCTCAACAAAAGTACCTCCGGTGTAATTACCACTAAGGTCAACACTTTCCGTAACTAGGGAGTGACAACTTGCACAAATTCCAGCATCATTGATGTGATCGCTATAGGCTGGAAGCACTCCAACCAAATCTTGCATTGGTGCTTCAAATGGTTTTTCAAATGGACCAAAAACTACTGGTTGAGATGTGAAGTTTAATGCTCCAGAATTCAAATTCCCAAGCTGTTGTTCCGACTGCTTGTGGCATGTCATGCACGAAACGCCATCTAAGCCCATAGAATCTGTTTCTAGATCAGCCATGCTGTAAGGTCCAAGACCGAATTCTTCGTTTGTGTATTTGCCCATTGGAGCATGACATGTAGTACACTTATCCTCTAAAGCTGATTGATGTTGAGGGTTGACAGTGATTTCATGGCTAACTTTAGCCTTCCAAAATGGATCTTTGGCGGAGTTTGCCATCATCGATCCGCGCCAAAACGTTATTGGGCTCACATCGTTTAGCTCGCCATCTACATTGGCAGCAAAAGTTGGGTCAAACCCATGACAACCATCACAGTTACCGGAGGCTTTGAAATAGCCATTATCCGAAAGAGGTAATCCAATATTATTACCTCTGAAAAAGTTTACTTCTTGCGGCCCGTGGTACGCCTGAGCATCGGTCCATTGATAATTGACCACGGATAATAAGTAGGTAACCCCTCCAATTCCTAGAACAATAAGCGGCTTGATAAAACTATGCATAGAGGTCTTTTGAAGTGGTCTAATGTACCAGTTTTGAACGTAGCTATTTTAGATTTAGACACGAACTTCTGAATCAGAGTTTTAGGTTTGAATTCTAACGGTTTGAAAGTCGTGTATCTTCAATGAATGAGTTGTCCTTCAATATAGAGTTTGACATAATTGTAGCGACTGTGTAACTTTTAATCATAAACTGAGGTATCTTGGCCTCAACTAATAAACTTAAGTAATATGAAAAATCTAGGATTAACACTATTGATGATGTTGTTTATCGGAGTAGGAACTTCGATGGCACAAGACAAAAAAGAAGCAGATGCTGATGTTTCAGCTCCTGCAAAACAGAAATGTCTACAGAAAAGGCTCACAAATGTGCTGCCGATTGTACCAAGGCGTGCTGCGCAAAAGATGCCAAATCTTCAGCTAAAGTTGATAAAAAGGCTTGTGCACCAGGTTGCGAGAAGAAGTGCTGTACCGCTGATGCTGGGAAAGCAAATAAGGAAGATCATAACGATGAAAAGCATGATCATCCTCACTAATTCTGAGAATATTATTTGAAGAACCCTGCTACGACTTTCGTAGCAGGGTTCTTTTTTGCTCTATAGTTTAAGGAACGATTTGGTAAGTTGACCTTGGTCTGTTTCGATTACTAGAAAGTAAAGTCCAGTTTCAAGTAAACCGGTAGGGATTGTGATTCGGTTTCCATTTGCCACAGGTAAATCTGAGTAAACTAAACGACCCGAAACATCCATGATTTGTAATTGATTGTTGAGTCTGATTTTTTCTGAAAACTGAATATGAAGCATATCGGCAGTCGGATTGGGATAAACGCGCACTTCATTGGCCAAATCTGTAATAGAAGCGGGCTCTTGGTCTCCCACAAAAACCTTTACGTTATCTATGTAGAGGTCGTTGCCCTTCCCATTTTTTGTTTCGAACTCGATAAGAATACTTTCTCCGTTAAATTGAGAAAGATTAACTGAATCTCTTCTCCAGTCGGTTTCCAATTCAGGCATAAAATTGGGAACTCGGATATCTGTTGATTCAAGTTCTTGCCCTCCTTTTCGATAGACTTCATTCTCGAAATTAGTACCGCAATCGGTAGAAACGAGAATGGTCAGTGTATCGCTAGAGCCGGCACTATTAGACCATTTTTGATAAGCTACATCAAATATCAACCAAACAGGGTCGGTTGTATTTGGAATTACCAACTGATTGCTAATCAACCCATCTTTTTGTCCCTCTCTGGGGTTGTACGTGTAGCACTGAACTGTAGCTGACTTGTTGCTCCAATTCAAACCTTCGGTGGCAATCGTATCCCAAGTAACGCTTCCATCATCATTCTTCACAAACCAGTCTTTTACATCAAGGCCACCATCAAAACCATCTACAAATGGCAGATTTTGCGGCTCTCTTCTGTTAAAAGTGTAATTCCAATGATTGTTATACAAGTCATATTCGTTTGCTTGTCCAGGAATGGATGTAACGAGATTCATGGATAGGTTCCCGTATTCCGAAGTACTTATTGATGGTAGAGCAACGGTCCCAGAATTCCCGGGTAAAAGTGTTCCTGACCAATTATGCATTTGCGCACCAAGCACGTTAATGTCGTATGCAAAATCAACAGATGTAATCACACTATCACCCAAATTACTGATGATAACGGTTGGATTAATGGTATTGTCACACGCGAAGCCAATACTGCTCGAATTCTCCTCCATTTTTACTGATAAATCCCAAGCTACAGCATTTGGATCAATAGGAGTATTCGTCTGAGATAGGTGAATAAATGCAGCATATACATCGATTATTCCTCGTCCGTAAACGTTATCCTCACCAGCATCTCCAAGGTCCACCGCGGTTAAATACAATGCCCAAAGCAAATCTTCGCCACTCAAGTAAGGAAAAGCTTCTTTTAGTAGAAGAATTGCTCCGGAAACGTGAGGTGCTGCCATGCTTGTTCCAGAAATGGTGTTAAAGTCATCAGAACCCCAAGCAGAACGCACATTTTGTCCTGGAGCAACTACTTCTGGATGAATTTCTAAAGCTATATCTCCAGTAGTAGGACATTGAGTCGGACCAACCGTTGAGAAATTGCTAATGGGGTAGGGGAAGCTGAGGTTTCCGTTCACACTTCCTACAGAAAACGTGTTCACTTCGGATGTATTGATGCGCTGTGGTGCATTTACAGTTGTGTTGTTCGGTCCAGAATTCCCACCCGAGAAAACATTGGCAATCCCAGCAGCTTCAATAGCGTTCATCAGATTAACCACAAATCCGCCACATTGAACCGTGTCGGGGTCATCGCGCCAGCGCCAACTATTATTAATCACATCAGGAATATCATTACTTGTATTGATGTCTCCATCTGGATTAAGCGCCCATTCAAATGCTCCAATCATATCCGTGAGTGGAGGAAGCGCTTCCACCGTACTTGTCACGAAATCATTAGCGATCCAATATGAACCGAAGGCAACACCAATAGTATCTTCTGTCTCTTCAATCAATCCGGCCATTGTTCCCAAGGTGTGGGTACCATGGTCGCTAATATTACCGTTTGGCGTATTGCTAAAGTAACCGTACCAGCATTGTTCCATTGGGAAACGATTTGCAAGAAACCGGTCTGCAAAAGCTGGGTGCGTTGGCCAAACACCTGTATCATAGTCGTAAACCATTCTTCCTCTTCCAGTATAACCCAAAGCCCACATGGCTGGAGCATTAATAGCTGCCAATCCTGGCTCAATGCCTCCCGCAGAACGTAATCCTTGTGTTTCGCTACGAATAATTGGGTCGTGCGGTAAGATTCTTGAATTTTCAATATCTATGAGTGCTACACCATTCATTTCAGCCATGCGTTCTATTGCCTTGGCAGTGGCTTCTAGTACAATGAGATTTACAATCCAAAACGATTTTACGTTACGGACATCATCCGAGAACTCTGATTCGAGGAGATTCAGAATTGGCTGCTGAGAAATTTCAGCTTGTGTTTGAAGTCTCGAAATGACAACCTTAGGTCTTTCCTGCAACAATAAACGCTGTTGCTTGAAATCTTGATTCAGCGCATAGCAATCAACATTATCATCAAACTCTATCCGAATTCGATGGAATGTTTGTGACGAGGAAGAAATCAGTTCTCCCTGTAGTTTAGGGCTGATTTGGGAGTAGCAATTCAATACACCAACTATCAAATTGGCTGTAACAAATAATAAGAAATGACGCATGTGTAGATGTTTGCCGTAAAGCTACTACAAGCTCACCAATCAAACTTCCAACATACTCAAAGGTTAGATAGGTTACTTGAAAAGATCACTCACATCAACCTGATTCACCAGTAAGTCATCAAGCGTTTGTCGCTTGCTAATGAGGTGCGGCTTGCCATCTTTCACAAGAACTTCAGCTGGCTTCATTCGTGAATTGTAATTGCTACTCATAGCAAATACATATGCTCCAGCATTTTGAAATGCTAGGATATCATTCTCATGGATTTCAGTGATTTTTCTGTCCCATGCAAACGTGTCAGTTTCACAGATGTAGCCCACAACGGTGTAAATACGCTCCCTTCCATCAGGATTACTCAGGTTAGTAATGTGATGGTAAGCATCATACATCATTGGTCGTACAAAGTGGTTAAACCCAGAATCAACCCCAGCAAATACGGTTGCTGTTGTTTGTTTTATGACGTTCACTTTTGCGAGGAAGGTTCCGGATTCACTGACGAGGAATTTCCCTGGCTCGAAAGCAAGTTCTAAGTCTTTGCCGTACTCTTTGCAGAATTCCTTGAAGCGTTTGCCTAGCATGATTCCTAGTTCTTCAATGTCAGTAGATACATCATTCGGTTTGTATTCCACTTTAAATCCACTTCCAAAATCGATATAATCCAATTCTTTAAACTGAAATGCTGCATCTAGCAACAATTCAGAACCTTGGAGGAAAACACCCACATCTAGAATGTCGCTTCCAGTGTGCATGTGCAATCCATTAACGTGGATTTTATACGCCTCTATAATTCGTGTCAGGTGTCGCATTTGGTGAATGGAGATTCCAAATTTGGAATCAATGTGCCCAACCTGAATTTTGTGATTTCCTCCAGCCAGAATATGCGGATTCATACGTACGCAAACAGGGTAGGAGCTGCCGTACTCGTTCCCGAACTTCTCTAACATCACTAAGTTGTCGATGTTGATTTTTACTCCCAGTTTCACCGCTTCCTGAATTTCTTCAAAACTTACACCGTTAGGAGTGTAAATGATGCGTTCGGGAGTAAATCCAGCACGTAATCCAAGTTGTACTTCGCCAATCGAAACCGTGTCTAATCCAGCTCCAAGTGCATTAAAGTGTTGCAAAACAGCCTGATTGCTCAGCGCCTTACATGCGTACTGAATATTTAGTTTAAGTCCGTCAAAGGCGTTAATAAGTCGGTTGTACTGACTTTCCATTTTATCGGCATCATAAACAAATAGGGGTGTGCCAAATTTTTCTGCTATGCTGAGTAGTTCTTGAGGTTGCATGGGGTAGTTAAGAATGAGAAATGAATAATTGAGAATGAAAAAGACCTGTTAGGTTTTCAAAACCTAACAGGTCTTTTCCTGTCGACTGGTAACTGATTACTGTCAACTATTTTCCAAGCATGGCTGCTTTCAATGCATCATCAGCAGGTTTATTACCCAGCCAAATTCCAAACAATGCTTTCTTAAATTCTATTCCTTCAATAGTTCCTTGAAGAGTTCCGTTTTTATAAGACTCTACACCTTTACCTGGTACGTATATTATATCAAACACATTTCCTTCTACAATTTCACTCTTCTTAAAAGTGTTTACGAACTCCTCAATTTGAGCTTTCATTGGGGCAATATTTCCACCAGTGCTTGCTTCAAACCCTTCATTAATGGCTTCGCTCATGTTTTCACTACTAATCATACTCGAAGTAATTTCAAGTTTCACAGCCATGGCTTTGTCTGCATTAACAATGGCATTAGCATCTGATGATTTTTCTGCCAAATACAATCCTCCAACATAAAGTTTGAAGAACAATTTCTTTCTGATTCCGGCACCGTTTAGTGTACATGAGGTTTCGCCAGCTTTAATGCTTGCTGGCAGTGCAACACCGTTTATATTCATCTGTGCTTGTGTTGTGGCAGCAATCATAACTGCAATAATTATAGTCCCTAGTAATCTCATTTTCTTGTTTTTATGGTGCGTAAATATAAATGTTAAACCAATTGCCACTAGGCAAGAATTAGACCACTGAAGGGAAATAGAATTCGTTTTTGTTTGGATGTATGACTTTAAACAGGAGATTTTACTTTGCACTAGCATTTCGTTTCCTCAACTTGCATCAAAATGAAGCAACTATGGCTATTCGATTCTTAAGTACTATTCTAGCTACAGCCCTTTTATTCTCTCTCGATTCCTGTACCGTTATAACTGGTGAAGGGCCTGTTGTGGAAAAGGTATTTACCAAAGAACCTTTTCAGAGTGTTAATCTTGATGGCTCGTTCAATGTTCATATTAAGCAGGGAACGCAGCAGAATGTAATGGTTTCTGGGAACGAAAACATTATTGAAAAGCTGAAAATGGATGTCTTGGACGGAACACTTTATCTGAGTTTAGAAGAGGGTAATTACCTCAACTACGACCTTGATGTACAGCTAACCATGACAACCTTTAAACAAGTTGTTCTCTCTGGCTCTGGAGATATTATGCTGGGAACATTTGTGGGGTTAGAAGACCTTAGCGTTGAGTTGAATGGCAGTGGAGACATTCAATCAGAAGGCGTTCTAGAAATTATGTCTGAGACTAAAATTGAATTGGATGGTAGTGGAGACATTGAGCTTAAAATGAAGGCAAAAGACGTTTTGGTTGTTTTGGATGGTAGTGGCGATGTAGAATTAGATGGCGCTGCATCTAAGTTGGTCGTTAAACTAGATGGCTCTGGAGATGTGAAAGCGTTTGGCCTACAGTCGTTACACTGCGAAGCAAACCTAGATGGTGCTGGAACTATTAAGGTGTTTGCATCTCAAACACTAAAGGCTAGTTTAGATGGAAGTGGTGACATTCTTTACCGAGGAGAACCTAAAGTTGATGCGAGCATGGATGGTTCGGGTTCGATTCAGGCTGATTAGGGGTACTAGTTCTTTTTCGCCCGATAGGGTTACTTTTGCCCGCCTAAATAAGATAAGATGAGCGAAGCAAAGAACCCAACCGTATTTTTTGATGTCAGTATTGATAAGCAACCAGCTGGTAGAATCACTTTTGAATTAAGAGCAGATGTAGTGCCCAAGACGGCAGAGAATTTTCGTGCGCTTTGCACGGGAGAAAAAGGATTTGGATATAAAGGAAGTTCGTTTCACCGAGTTATTCCTCAGTTTATGCTTCAAGGAGGAGACTTCACCAACCACAATGGAACAGGAGGAAAGTCTATTTACGGAGAGAAGTTTGAAGACGAGAATTTTGAGTTAAAGCATACAGAACCAGGATTGTTGAGTATGGCAAATGCTGGCCCAGGAACTAACGGGAGTCAGTTTTTTGTTACAACTATAGAATGTGCTTGGTTGGATGGAGCACACGTGGTTTTCGGGAAAGTAACTGAAGGCATGGATTTAGTTCAGAAAATTGAAACATACGGTTCGCGTGCTGGAGCAACATCAGCTCCAATAATGATAGAAGATTGCGGGGAGCTTTAAGCTCCGTTATGACCACAGCGCATTGATTTTGACTAGCCACTTATCTTTTTAACAATTCGAAGTTGAAAAATGATGTTTGGTAAAAGAAGGTTTTGTCTATCTTTGCGCTCCATTCGGAAAAACGAGTAACAATGAAAGAAGGAATTCACCCAGACGATTATAGATATGTTGTGTTTAAAGACATGTCTAACGATCACACTTTTCGTACGCGTTCTTGCGCTGCTGCAAAAGAAACTATGACGTGGGAAGACGGAGAAGAATACCCGTTGATTAAATTGGAGATTTCAAACACTTCACATCCATTTTATACTGGAAAAATGAAGTTGGTAGATACTGCTGGACGTGTTGATAAGTTCCGTACCCGATATAAAACTCACCGTGCTTCTCAGATTAAACCTGAAGAGGAAGAAGAGAATACGGAAGGATAATTTTAGTCTTTTAACTTTGTAAAAGCCCGAATCACGATGTGGTTCGGGCTTTTTAATTTCGCACTTTAGCAACACATGAACTACATCCTTTTTGACGACTCGCGGGAGAAACTGCTCCCTTTAACTTTTACGCGACCAGTTTGTGATTTGCGTATTGGAATTCTCACCATTCGTGAGAAATGGGAAGCTTACTTGAAGGTTTCTACAAGCACACTTACCGAAGACTACTTGAGAGTCAAGTTTCCGGTGGTTTCTGCGTCTGAAAATGTGCTGATAAATGGAAGCGTTTGTCCAAGTGCTGAGTTCGTTTCAGAAATCGAATTGTTGAAGAATGGTGATCGTTTGATTAAAGGCGGAAAGTTATTGGCTGCACGAATTGATGGTGATGTTTCTGTCTTTCAAAAAGAAGCAGAAGGTGGGAATGAGTTCTCCGGTGAAGTTCTTGACGTGGAACATCCTTGGGACATCTTCTCTAAGAATGGCGATGCGATTGAATCAGATTTTGAGTTTCTAACCGCTGGAAGAACTTCAGCAAAACTGTCTGAAAGCAATACTATTGTCGGAAACGGAAAAATTTTCTTGGAAGAAGGAGCTAAGGCCGAGGCTTGCATCTTCAGTACAGCTAATGGTTCTATCTACTTAGGAAAGGATACAGAAGTGATGGAAGGCTCCGTCATTCGCGGTCCATTTGCGCTGTGCGAAGGAAGTCAAGTGAAGATGGGCGCGAAGATTTATGGCCCCACTACGGTTGGGCCGCAAAGTAGAGTAGGAGGCGAGGTCAATAATTCAGTCATCATGGGTTATTCCAATAAGGGTCACGATGGTTTTTTAGGTAATTCCGTACTTGGAGAATGGTGTAATCTTGGTGCTGACACGAATAACTCGAACCTAAAGAACAACTATGATGAAGTGCGAGTTTGGAGTTATGGAGCGCAACGTTTTGCCAAAACAGGGCTTCAGTTCTGTGGTCTTATTATGGGCGATCATTCCAAATCAGGAATCAATACCATGTTTAATACAGGAACAGTTGTGGGTGTAAGTTCCAACGTTTTCGGTTCTGGGTTTCCACGCACATTCATTCCCTCATTTCAATGGGGTGGAGCGGCAGGATTCACCGAATACAATAAAGAAAAGGCGTTTGCTACCGTTGAACGCGTGATGCAAAGACGTGGCAAAGAGTTCGATGAAAATGAGAAAGCCATCCTTTCGTCAGTCTTTGAACTGACAAAGAGTTACCGTAACTGACCTTTTGACCGAATTCGGCCAATTTGAAATTTCGGCACATTCGTTGACATTTCCCCAAGTGTTATCAAATTAGTTTTGCCCGAAACCCCCTAATAGATGAATGATTCGTTTGAGGATATTGTGAGTTTTTCGAATCTTATAGAAGAAGATTCTGAATTCATTCCGTTACTGTCTCCCGAAGATGAGGAGAGCATGAACGCAGAGGAAATTCCAGAGCTTGTTGGAATTCTGCCTCTTAGAAATACCGTGCTGTTTCCAGGTGTAGTGATTCCAATTACAATTGGAAGAGATAAGTCGATAAAACTTGTGAAGGATGCGTACCACAGCACCAAGGTGATTGGTGTTTTGGCACAGAAAGATGTAGCGATTGAAGATCCTAATCCAAAGGATATGAATCGTATTGGAACGGTTGCACGCATTATCAAAATGCTGCAAATGCCGGATGGTAGCACAACCGTTATTATTCAAGGCAAGAGACGTTTTGAGGTGCGCGAAATGGTGGAGATTGAGCCTTATTTCAAAGCACAGATAACTGCGTTTGACGAGATAAAGCCAGCACGTAAAACAAAGGAATTTAATGCGTTAGTTGATTCTTTGAAGGATTTGGCGCTGAACATTATTCGCCAATCACCGAATATTCCTTCTGAGAGCGAATTTGCCCTCAAGAATATTGAAAGCCCATCATTCCTTATCAATTTTATTTCATCCAATATGGATGCAAGTGTGTCGCAAAAGCAGAAGATGCTTGAAGTGGCCGATTTGAAGCAACGCGCCACAATGGTTCTTGAGCATTTGACCAAGAACTTACAGATGTTGGAGTTGAAAAATGATATTCAATCTAAGGTTAAGGTTGATATTGATAAGCAGCAGCGTGAGTATTTCTTGAATCAGCAGATGAAGCAGATTCAGGAGGAGTTGGGCGGAAATTCACTTGATCAGGAGGTTGAGGAAATGAAAGCCAAAGCTGAAAAAAAGAAGTGGACTAATAAAGTTGGAGAGCATTTTAGTAAAGAGCTCGACAAGCTTGGCCGAATGAATCCGAGTGCAGGAGAGTATTCTGTTCAGATGAATTATTTGGATACGCTGCTTGAACTTCCTTGGGGAGAATTCACGAAAGATAATTTTGATCTAAAAAGAGCAGAGAAAGTCCTCGATAAAGATCATTTTGGTCTGAAAAAAGTCAAGGAACGTATTCTTGAACACCTAGCAGTTTTAAAGTTAAAAGGAGATTTGAAAGCTCCGATTCTTTGCTTGGTTGGACCTCCAGGGGTTGGTAAAACGAGTTTGGGAAAATCAATCGCTGAAGCGGTTGGAAGAGGTTACGTTCGGGTTTCTTTAGGTGGATTAAAGGATGAGTCTGAGATTCGTGGCCATCGTAAAACCTACATCGGAGCAATGCCAGGGCGTATTGTTCAAAATATTAAAAAGGCAAAATCTTCTAATCCAGTATTTGTTTTGGATGAAATAGATAAGGTAGGTTCTGATTATCATGGCGATCCTTCTTCTGCGTTGCTTGAAGTGTTGGATCCAGAACAAAACTCAGAGTTCTACGACAATTATTTAGAGGTTGAATATGACCTTTCTAAAGTCATGTTTATTGCCACTGCAAACAGTTTGGGAAGTATTCAGCCAGCATTGCGTGACCGTCTAGAGATAATAGAGGTGAGCGGTTATACGGTGGAAGAAAAGATTGAAATCGCGAAGCGACATCTTGTTCCTAAGCAGATTGCCGAACACGGGCTGAAAAAATCTCAGGCAAAGCTGAACAAGCAAGCATTGGAGAAGGTGGTTGAAGAATACACGCGTGAAAGCGGTGTTCGTGGTTTAGAAAAAACGATTGCAAAACTGGTGCGTAACCGTGCCAAGTTTGTGGCAATGGACGAACCTAAAGACGCAAATATCTCAGTTGAAGATGTTGAAGAGATTCTAGGTCCACCAAGAATGCAGCGTGATCATTATAGCGATAATGATTTTGCGGGCGTGGTTACAGGCTTAGCTTGGACTTCGGTTGGAGGAGATATCTTGTTTATTGAATCAAGCCTGAGCAGAGGAAAGGGCAAGTTAACCTTGACGGGGAACTTGGGAGATGTGATGAAGGAATCCGCAGTGATTGCACTCGAATATTTGAAGGCTCATGCCGACAAGCTTGGCCTGAAATCCGATGTTTTCGAACACTGGAATCTACATATTCATGTTCCTGAAGGAGCGACTCCTAAAGATGGTCCATCTGCAGGTATCACAATATTTACTGCTTTAGCTTCCCTTTACACGCAACGCAAGGTGCGTGAGAAACTGGCTATGACGGGGGAAATCACACTACGTGGAAAAGTACTTCCAGTTGGCGGAATCAAAGAGAAGATTCTTGCTGCAAAACGGGCAAGAATTACTGAAATCATTCTTTCTGCAGAAAACAGAAAAGATATTGAGGAAATAGAAGCGGATTATCTGAAAGGGTTGACTTTCCACTACGTCAAGAATATGGACGAAGTGATGGAACGTGCGCTATTGAAGGAAAAGGTTAAGAATCCTTTGAAATTGTCATAAGAATCCGTCATTCTGAGCGCAGTTTGCGGAGTCGAAGAATCTAAACTTGTTAAATAGTTTTCTCGACTCGTTCCTCGCTCGAAATGACGGGTGATAAAACGCATTCGGTCTAGCTGGTTTTCAAATTCTTCGAATAGAAAACTGCTCCAACGGTAATCATAAACTGTCCAGTTAGATAAAGCGCCATATTCAGAATGGCGTCATACTCAAAGTCAATGACAAATTTATTGATAGCGATTACCATGTCTGAAAGGATGAATAGGATTGCTCCAATGAGAATCCAATTGTAGCTTTTTACATCCACATGATTGTAGCGGATGGCAGCTGTAATTCCCATAACGCTAATAACAACGGTATAGGCCAAAACAGGAACGAAAAGTTCTTCAGGAAGCCCGTCTTTCATGTAATAGAAGAAACAACTTGTGATTACTATGAAAGGCAATGCCATTAAAGCCGACTTTGAAACATTCAAACTTGAATTGGAGTCTTTCACGTTTCTTACAAAAGCTGCCGCATAGCCTAAATGCGCAATCAGAAACGCGCCAAAACCAACCACAAACAGAATCGGAAATTTCTCGTCAAACATCAAAGCGATATCGCCAATCCAAGAAAAGAATAATCCGAACTGTATTGTCTTGGAAAAGAAACTCGAAAGCCCACCAAGCTGCCTCCTTTGGAACACCATAAGTACAACCATGAAGAGCGGTTTTACCGCGTAGTGGAGCAGTGGTAATTCGAAAATTGCCGAACACATGAAGACTACTACAAAGGCGTAATAGAGATAAGCGAACCTCTTAAGCGAGTCGAACATCCTTTTGTTTCCTAATATGTCCAACGATACGGCTGAACCAAAGTAAATTCACTAATGCGAAAATTGCTGCACCGCGCATAATGTTCATAAAAGCAGGATGCTCCCAAAACAGCAAGGCAACAATTAGCGTAGTGAAAATTCGAGCATACTCGGCAGAAATAAGCCAGCTTTTGTTCTCCATCAGGCCTCCGGCAATACCCAATGTTGCCAAAAGATAAAACATGGTGGCGTAAAGCGGAATAGTAGGTAGGCTATTTATCAGAAATAATACGGCAGAGGAAAGTGCCAATGCAACCAGGAATACGAAGAATACATAAATATCACTACTTGGAAGACCATCATTCTCAAACTTTTTATACGATTGAATATCTATCTCCTGAGGAGCTTGAAACCCGCCTAAATAGTCTGGTTGCCAACCAGGAGGCTTGAGAAATACGCGCACTTTATCAAACCCTCTCGATAGTTTGGCTAATTGCCACAGGTCTTTCCAGTAATGCAAATTCGCCCAAACAGGATTCCAGCTATTTAAAGGCGAAGTGATGCCAAAAACAACTTCTTCCTCTTCTTTCTGAAATGTTCCGAACATTCTATCCCAAATAATGAGACTACCCGCATGGTTTCTATCAATATACTTCGGATTACTTCCATGATGTACACGGTGATGAGAAGGCGTATTGAAAATCCATTCAAATGGTCCCATCGTCTTGATGGTGGTAGTGTGAATCCAGAACTGATAGAGCGTATTGAACGAAACCATCACCGCAAATATGACTGGATCAAAACCTACTAGTGCCAACGGCAGATAGAACGCCCACGAAAACCACCCCTGAAACCATGATTGCCGCAACGCCACCGAAAGGTTGTAATCTTCACTTTGGTGATGTACTATATGTGCTGCCCAAAGCACATTTACTTCATGGCTGGCGCGATGAAACCAATAGTAGAAGAAATCAACACCAAGAAACAGAAGCACCCATGTCAACCATGTATTTTCAAAGGTGTAAATACGGTTTTCGTACAAATAGAGATAACCTAGAAATAGGAATCCTTTTGTCATAATACCAACTACCTGCGACCCAATACCGAGGTTGATGTTGGTCAACGCATCGTTGAAACGATACAGCTTCTCCTTCTTCAGATAGCCAAAAAGCAATTCAATACCTATCAGCAAAAAGAAAATTGGGATTGATAGGGTTATGTAATTGAATTCCATGGTTTAAAGCTACAACAAGTCAGCGAAATCAGCTTCGCGAAAAACCCAATAAAAAAGGTTCGCTTGCCATGTAATAGCAAGCCGAGCAAACTCAAAGCAGACCCCATTTTATTGCTTTATTCTAACATTGCACATTAAATTCAGGAATTATAGTTTCCTCTTTAAGAGTTATAAGATTTCTCGTTGCGAGACCTGTTAGGTTTTGAAAACCTAGTAGTTCTGGATAAATAAGGGCGAACATCATTGATGTTCTCCCTTCTTGTTTTAAGTACGCTGCTATCTTTGGTCGCTTAAACATGTATTTGATGAAATTACAGAACTACTTAGCGGGAAATTGGATTGAAGGAGATGGAGACGGAAGTCCGCTGTTTAACTCGGTAACCGGAGAAATTGTGGCAACCGCCACTACCAAAGGATTGGATTTCGCTAATGCTTTGCAATACGGAAGAGACAATGGCGAAGCGCTTCGGAAGATGACTTTCCAAGAACGTGGTCTTATGCTAAAAGCATTGGCCATGTATCTTCTCGAAAGAAAGGAACGCTATTACGAAATAAGCTACAAAACGGGAGCAACCCGAATAGATAGTTGGATTGACATTGAAGGTGGAATAGGGAATCTATTCGCTAACGCCAGCTTACGAAGACAATTCGGAAATGATAGTCATTATGTAGATGGGGAACATGCTCCGCTAGGCAAGAACGGCACCTTTATCGGACATCACATTATGGTGCCTAAAGAAGGCGTTGCGGTTCATATTAACGCCTATAATTTCCCAATTTGGGGAATGCTGGAGAAAGTAGCGGTTAACTGGTTGGCAGGAGTTCCTGCGGTTGTGAAACCAGCTACAGTTACTTCTTATCTAACAGAAGTGATGGTGCGCGACATCATCGCTTCAGGCATCGTTCCAGAAGGCGCATTGCAATTGATTTGTGGTTCTGCTGGTGATTTGTTAGATCATGTTCAAAGCCAAGATGTAGTCACATTTACCGGCTCGGCTACAACTGGAAGAATGCTGAAAGCCAAACCAAGTATCATCAATAATTCTGTTCCATTCAATATGGAAGCAGACAGTTTGAACTCTTCGGTTTTAGGCCCAGATGCAGTTCCGGGAACGCTTGAGTTTGACCTTTTTGTAAAAGAAGTAAGTAAAGAAATTACGGTTAAGTGCGGACAGAAATGTACTGCCATCCGCAGGATTATGGTTCCAGAAAACCTAGTTGAAGACGTTCAGATTGCAGTTGGTCAGCGTTTAGAGAAAACTACGATTGGTTCGCCTACGGCTGAAGGCGTTCGAATGGGGGCTATGGCTGGATTAGAGCAAATGCGCGAGGTGAAGGAGCAAGTAGAATTGCTACTCAAGGAGAATCAAATTGTCTTTGGAAATCTCGACCCAGTAGAAGCCATCGGAGCAGATGGTTCTAAAGGAGCGTTCATGTCGCCAATCCTAATGCGAAATGACGATCCATTCAATAATTCTGCAGTTCACAACATAGAAGCTTTTGGACCAGTAAGCACAATTCTACCCTACAAGACCTTAGATGACGCTATTGCTCTGACCAAACTTGGTTTAGGGTCATTGTGTTGCTCCATTGTAACCAATGATGAAAAAACGGCACGTGATTTTGCACTTGGTGCTGCTGCTTATCATGGGCGCGTTCTAGTATTAAATGGAGATTGTGCGAAGGAAAGCACAGGCCATGGTTCTCCTTTGCCATTGCTGGTGCATGGTGGGCCAGGACGAGCAGGTGGAGGAGAAGAGATGGGAGGAAAGCGAGGCGTATTGCATTACATGCAGCGGACAGCCATTCAGGGCTCACCAAGCATGATAACCGCCATTACCAATGTTTATCAGCCAGGAGCCAAGCAAAAAGAAGTGTTGCTGAATCCGTTTATGAAGCACTTTGAAGATGTGGAAATAGGCGAAACACTTATTACCCACAAGCACACCGTTACCGAGACCGACATTATCAACTTCGCCAATGTAAGTGGCGACAATTTCTATGCACATACTGATGTTACTTCGTTGGATGGAACCTTATTTGAAGGTCGCGTGGCACATGGCTACTGGATTCTATCGAAAGCAGCAGGCATGTTTGTGGAGAACCGAAAATGTCCTGTTCTATTGAACTACGGTATTGACGAAGCACGCTTCACAAAACCCGTTTATCCTGGAATGACCATTGGCGTAAAACTTACGTGCAAGGAGCGCATTCAGCAAGAGAAGAAAGACGGAGACGATATCCGCAAGGGAATTGTAAAATGGTTGGTGGAAGTGTATGACCAAGACAACGAAACGTGCGCCATAGCTACCATTTTAACTATGGTAAAGAATAAAGAACAGTAATAAGGAAGAGAGTACGAAGGAAAGAGGAGAGACTTCTCGATACAAGTCTTCCTTCTTCCTTCGTCAGAATCACTCCTTTAGACTTGTTCTACATTTATTTGTAAAGAAAAGATGATTGGAAAGGAAGGGGTTAACCAATATTACTCAGAGTGTTTGGACTCATACTTCGATTCGGACCCCTTCACTTTCTGTCAGGTTGTAATCAAATTAGAAATTCAGGCGTTTGGGCCTATTATCAAGGAGTCGATTTTCACCTGACATCCCGACCATCAGAACAATTAAAATCAAATTTATGAAAGAAAAGAAAGTCATAGTAGGTATTGATGTAAGCAAGCTCACTTTGGATATATGTGTGCTTGTTGATGGTGAAATAGAATCTCTTGTTATTGAGAACGGTAAGACTCCTATTGGAAGGTTCTTCACCAAACTTGGTAAGAAACATAATGGGGCAAGGATACTTGTGGCCATGGAGAACACGGGGCTTTACAATTGGAACCTTTACTCAGCGGTTGAACAATCTGGTATTGATGTTTATGTCATCAATGCTCTTCATTTAAAAAAGAGCATGGGACTGGTCAGAGGAAAGAATGACCGTGTGGATGCTGTACGTATAGCGACTTTTCTACAGCTTAATCAACAAGACATGTCGCCCAGTTTGTTGCCAGACAAGTCGATGCGTAAACTCAAGTTATTGGTAACCCACAGAAAACGGTTAATAAAAACCCGAACAAGTCTCCGAGTGTCAGCAAAGGAGCTTTCAATGTTCAAAGACCCTGAACTGTCAAAATCAGTACAGGCTTCCACAAAGAAAGTGGTTACCCAGATTGAAAAGGAGATACTGGCCGTTGAGAAAACGATAAATGAGCTAATAAACTCATGCCAAGAAATGGATCACAAGTTCAAACTTGTAACATCAGTACCAGGGGTAGGCAAGGTTCTGGGGTGGGAATTATTGATTAAAACAGATTTGTTCCGCGCAATTAGCGACCCTAGAAAACTGGCCTGTTACGCAGGCGTTGTTCCATTTGAGTTCAGTTCCGGTACATCCGTGCTCCGAAAACCAAGAGTGTCCGTGTATGCTGATAGGGCTTTAAAGAAGCTACTGCACATGGCCGCACTCAGAGTAATACAACTCGATGGAGACCTTCAAAAATACTATCTCAGAAAAGTGGCCGAGGGCAAGAACAAAATGTCAGTAATTAATGCGCTGAGAAACAAAATCGTTGCTCGCGTATCCTCAGCCATAAACAACAATAGAATGTATCAACAAAATTTGGTGATGTCATAGAAATCGGAGTGACAAAACCAAGCTGCAACTTTTATCTCATCTGTCACCCTGACGAAGGAAGGGTCTCACGAAGCATCCCTTTATCTTTCTTCTCATGTACTTCGCAAGCAGCCTTTACCGTTTATTTTGAGACTCCTCGTTCCTCGGAGTGACAAAACCAAGCTGCAACTTTTATCTCATCTGTCACCCTGACGGAGGAAGGGTCTCACGAAGCATCCCTTTATCTTTCTTCTCATGTACTTCGCAAGCAGCCTTTACCGTTTATTTTGAGACTCCTCGTTCCTCGGAGTGACAAAACCAAGCTGCAACGTTTATCTCATCTGTCACCCTGACGAAGGAAGGGTCTCACGAAGCATCCCTTTATCTTTCTTCTCATGTACCTCGCAAGCAGCTTTTACCGTTTATTTTGAGACTCCTCGTTCCTCGGAGTGACAAAACCAAGCTGCAACTTTTATCTCATCTGTCACCCTGACGAAGGAAGGGTCTCACGAAGCATTGAGAACAGTGGTTGATTCATCTGGTGTTCATTCAATCGATATTTAGCTACGCTGCACTGCGTTTCTCGGAGTGACATACGGAACAAAAAACTCATTCATCCTTCACGCTATTATTAAAAAACTCCCAATTTGGGTTAAAGCCATCTATTAAGTCAACCTTTTTCTGCCGTCTCCATCCTTTTATTTCCTTTTCTCTAGCTATAGCAGCTTCAACATATTGGAATCGTTCCCAATAAAGCAGATAGTGGCATTTGTATTTACCAGTGAAACCATTCGTTGAAGACAACTCATGTTCCGATAACCGCCTTTCCAGATTATTGGTAATGCCAGTATAAAGAACCGTCTTGGCTTTATTGGTAATGATGTAAACGAAGTAGTTATGAAGTCCGATTGGTTTCATAGTGTTGAAAATAAGACTTATTCTCTTTGTGGTAATGCTTCTCGATACAATTTTTTCGTTCCTCAAAAATCACTCGAAGTGACTGGGAGTGATGGATGTAGTGGTCAGTTCGAGTGCGTGGTTGTCTGTTCTAGTGCGCGAAGTACGAGCAGTTGTCAGTTCGAGTGCGTGAGGTACGAGCGTGTATCGAGAACGAGAACGAGGGTATGACTTCTCGATACAATTCTTCCTTCGTCAGAATCACTCGAAGAGACGGGTGTAGTTGTGTCAGTTCGAGTGCGTGTTGTACGAGCGTGTATCGAGAACGAGGACAGGAAGTGTAGTTGTTGCTTCTCGATACAATTTTTTCGTTCCTCAAAATCACTCGAAGTGACGGCATAGTTGTGTCAGTTCGAGTACGTGGTTGTCAGTTCGAGTGCCACGCCTTAGCGTGGTGTATCGATAACGAGGGTATGACTTCTCCCTTCGACCGAGCTCAGGACAGGCTTTACAATTTTCTCCTTCCCTTCGATAAAAACTCAGGACAGGCTGTCAGAATCACTCGAAGTGACTGGGAGTGATGGATGCAGTGGTTTTTTAGACCGTGCTGTAGCGTTCAGATATTTTAAAATCGGCCGAAAGGTTTGTTGCTAGAAACGCCTTGTGGCGTAAACACCATAAACATCATCTTTATTCAAGTAGGCTCCTAAACTAACCAAAGTTCCATTGCTGAAAGTGTCAATAGCACCTCCAAGGTTAACATCTGCGGGTACCTCTGAAACCGTAGGACTCCAAACGTCCTGACTGGTAGCAGATGACCACACATAAGTGGGTAAAGTGGGTAGTGGAATGGCAGGAGATACAACATACTGGGTCAATCCATACATTCTAGTTAAATAAACCGAAGGGGTCGAGGGTAGAAACCAATCGTCATAGCCATTTTGGCTGTAGCTTTCGCACAATCTGGCCGCTATTCCCGCATCTGGACAACTTGCAATTATAGACTGTGTTTTTTCTAATCCACTACCATATTCATAGCTTGCTCCAGTATTAATGTCAACCCCCAAGCAACCCCATTTGGCGTTACCAATGGGTTGTTTTGTCATTTCTACAAACCGCCATCCTTTATCGTAATTGCCCTCGTCATAAACAACAACACCTCCCGCAGGACCGTCTTGTCCTATTTGTAATTCGTATCCTTCTGTAGTGGTCGCGTAGGCAACTGCAGCACAGTCGTTTTCATCCGCCACAACTACAGAATACGTACCGGGCACACTAGGTGCTATGGTGCTAAAATTGGCTCCCGTAGTTTGAGTATAGCCGTTAGACCAATAGTAGGTGTAGTCTCCTGTTCCGCCTGCTGCTACGGCAGCAATTTCTCCTTGTTCATTTGCAGTTGCCGATACGCTAACTGGGTTATTAATGCATGGATTTTCTGGTAATGGATCTGGTAATGGCTGATTAGGTAAAGATACAGGTGTACCAACTGGTGTAGGAATATTCTGCGGAAGAACGTCAGATGCATTTGCCCCGCTAATGGTTACAAGAGCTACCCCAACCACCACCATGGTTAATATTACGGTACTGCTAACAGCCGCAACGGCAACAGCAACAGCACCAACAGCTGTACCAACTAAACTTGTTCCGCCTATTACACTTGTGGTAGCAAGTGCAATTTCTGCAATGGTAATTCCAACGCCTACGCCCACTCCTGCAGTAACCCAATCAAAATTAGTTTCAGAGAGTCGTAACTGTCTTACAAACACTGGTTCTTCACCAACCATTCCGTTAGATAAGTAGTACTCTCCTGCGTAGTAAAGTTCACTTACGCCTGTTACCCAATTGTAGTTGTAGTGACTAAGAATCATGGTAGTATCACCCTGTGGAAAATCGAACTTTACAATCAAATCCAAAACCTGACCATTCACTTCAAACGTGGCGCGTTCAAAATTCTTAGTTACTGGATTTATAATGTAATTAACCACCGTGTCAGAGTTTGGACGCGTAACCCGAATGCTGTTTAATACATCTGGCTCGCCCAAAGCATTGAAATTTCCGTAGAAATCGACTGTATTGCCATTGTTGTTATCTACTACCTGAGCCTGAAGCCCGTTAGCAGTTTCATTTGGTTCTCCTGTCTGATTTGTAAAAGCTGTGATGCTACTACCTAAATCTTCTATTGGATTTTCCTTGTCCTTTGTACAACCGTTAACGATTACAAGTAGGGCAAACGTTAACACGATGGAACTAATTTTCTTCATTCTGACTCAAGTTTTTTGCTTTCAGTGCAAACATAACGATTTCTGAACGAAAAGTAACAGTACCTGGTAGCATAAACGCTTGAAAAGTTATCTTGAATCTAGTAGGTATTGAAACTGTGCGATGATTCATTGCCAGTTATAATCAATCACCCAGCATTCGTCAAATCCCTCTTCGCTAATCGCTTTTTGGGTAGAAAAATCACTCGAAGTGACAGGTGGTTGTCAGTTCGAGTGCCACGCCTTAGCGTGGTGTATCGAGAACGAGAACGAGGGTATGACTTCTCGATACAATTTTTCGTTCCTCAAAATCACTCGAAGAGACGGCATGGTTGTATCAGTTTAAGTGCGTAGTTGTCAGTTCGAGTGCGCGAGGTACGAGCGTGTATCGAGAACGGTAGGAGGGTATGACTTCTCGATACAATTCTTCCTTCGTCAGAATCACTCGAAGTGACTGGGAGTGATGGATGCAGTTTTCAGTTCGAGTGCGTGGTTGTCAGTTCGAGTGCCACGCCTTAGCGTGGTGTATCGAGAATGAGAACCAACTCAAAACCTCGCACTCACTTTTCCCCTTATAAAGAAAGGCGTGCCTGGTGTAAAATGAATTTCCTCCCGAATCCCGTTCTTTGCGCTAACCAATGGAAGACATCAACCTCGTTATACCAGCACAAGACTACGGCAACCCAGAACGTGTGAAAGAAGCCGTTTCGCGCGCAGCTGGAATTCCTCTTGCAGAAATGGCGGGTTTTCAGGAACTCCGCAGAAGTATTGATGCACGTAATAGGAACATCAAGTTCAACTTACGCGTTCGGGTGTATGCCAAAGACGAAAAGCCAGAACCGCATCATCCCAAGTTTGAGAAACGCGAATTCCCAGATGTCTCAAAAGCGGAACACGTAGTTATTGTAGGCGCTGGACCAGCAGGATTGTTTGCCGCCCTACGATTAATAGAGCAAGGCATTAAGCCCATTATTTTAGAACGTGGTAAAAACGTACGCGATAGAAGACGCGATTTAGCTGCGCTGAATAAGGAACATATCGTTAATCCAGAAAGCAACTATTGCTTTGGAGAAGGTGGTGCGGGAACCTATTCTGATGGAAAACTCTACACGCGTTCTACCAAGCGAGGAGACGTAAACCGCATCCTCAGCACCTTCATACAGTTTGGTGCAGATGATGATATTCTGGTGAACAACCATCCGCATATTGGAACCAATAAACTGCCGCAGATTATCACAAAAATTCGTGAACAGATAGAAGCGTGTGGAGGAGAGGTGAGGTTTAACTCCAAACTGACCGATATTATTTTGAATGGCGATGCAATTTCTGGTGTCGTTATCAACCAAGATGAAAAGCTAGAAACTAAAAAGCTGATTCTAGCCACTGGTCATTCGGCACGAGATATTTACGAGTTACTTCATAAAAAAGGAATTGAGATTGAAGCCATGCAATTTGCCATGGGCGTTCGAGTGGAGCATCCGCAAGAGCTCATCAATTCTATTCAATACCATGGTGTTTCGTGCGAATCGCTTCCGCCAGCGGCTTATTCATTAGTAAGTCAGGTAAAGGAAAGAGGCGTTTATTCCTTCTGTATGTGTCCCGGTGGCATTATTGCACCATGCGCCACCGCTCCAGGAGAAATTGTCACCAATGGTTGGAGTCCGAGCAAGCGGAATAATCCATACGCCAATTCTGGTATTGTGGTGCCAGTTGAACCTTCGGATTACAAGCAATTCGCTTCTGCTGGGCCCTTGGCAGGACTACGTTATCAGCAATATGTAGAGCGAGCGGTTTGCAAAGCGGGTGGAGGAACCCAAACGGCTCCAGCTCAGCGATTGGTGGACTTGATAGAAGGAAAAATTAGTGCCGATTTACCAACCAACTCCTACCAACCAGGCACGGTATCAAGACAGCTTTCGGATGTTTTGCCAAAAGCAATGCATCAGCGTTTGAAGTTTGGCTTCAAAGATTTCGGGAATAAAATGAGGGGATACATAACCAATGAAGCTGTGGCAGTTGCGGTTGAAAGTCGTACGTCTTCTCCTGTTCGTATTCCAAGAAACGAACATGGAGAACATCCACAGATAAAAGGGCTTTTTCCGTGTGGAGAGGGTGGAGGTTACGCTGGAGGAATTGTTTCCGCTGCCATTGATGGAGAAGCAGTTGTTGAGAGCGTAGCTCTCAACAACTGATAGCAATCATTAGTCTAAAGTAGACGCATTCATGGTTAGCATGTTCTCGTCAATCCATGTGTCGCCTCGCGTTCCATTCATGCGCTCCTTCTTTGTTTCCCTTTCTTTGAGAGGAACAAAATCAGCTACATAGGCTTGGCAATAATCGATTGCACCTTTAAAGGAGTTCCATTTTTTGGTGATAATAAATCCTATGTTAGCAGGTAAATAGTCTACTTCCAAATTGTGTCTTTTGCCAAAAACCTGAATCATTCCAGTTTGAAAAAGATCCGTTGCAACCGCTACTTTTTCAAACCCTCTCGCTTGTGCTAATTCCAACGAATAGAACACATTTTCTAAGCTGTGCTCTGCTTGGTCTTCAATAATTAAATGATCAGGATTAACGCCCATTTCCTCAAGATATAGTGCAAAAATCTTAGATTCTACATAGGGAGAGTGAACAGCACTACCAGAAACGATAATGTTTTTGGCAACACCAGTCATATAGAGATGGCACGCCCAATGCAACCGCATTTGATAAATGGCGTTCATTTTACCATTCGGCTTAAAAGGATATCCCGGAACGATGATGGCATCGTAAATTTCAAGCTTTTTGTCCTTAGCGTTCGTTGTTTGAATTGAAAAAGCTAGTATTCCGATTAGTAGTATGGTGATGGTGCTGGTAAATCTCATTGTTTTAATATTATCGGTTATGCTTTAAACATCATTACTCGCCAAAATGTTTAACCGTGTTGTAAAATAGTTAAACAAAATAACGGAGATATGATTTAGTGGCAGGTACACCGACCATGAAAAAAGACGGCTTCAACATTTCTTGCTGTCCTGATTGAAAGAGAGTGCCGATTTACAAACGGTATTTTCAGAACCTGAATATCAATTACCCTTTACCGATACACCAGACAGTCTTCTGTTTTAGGCAAAACATTCAATAACCGATAAGTCTGATCCTGCTAAGGTTTCATTTCTTCAGCATTATAACTTTGAGCAAACCGACCCACTATGAAACCAAGCAAATCTTCAATCCAATGGAGCAGCGCTGCAGACATTTCAAACGAACAGTGCATCTCTGTTCCATTCAATTATATAGAGAATGGTAAAATCAAAACGCATTATTTATGGCTACGTTTTCATCCAGTTATAGACTTTGGAAAGGAAATTCTAATACAACACTTTGGATGGATGAAGTGGAGCTGATTTACAACCGCTCGGAACAAGGTTTCATTTCCAAGGAATAAGTAAACACAATTTGTTGACGGTGACGGGACGTATTCAGCTAGATCTACTCTAAGAGTATTTCTTGTTTGTTTTTCCAAGAAATACATAGTTCAACCCTGCTACTAACTCACTGCCAAGCCTTCTGATTGGTTGGGGTTTCCTGTTGGTTATAGAATCATACAAATAGTTAATACCCTTTAGGGGTTCATTTTAACTTATTGGTATTCAGTTGGTTAATATTTAATGTTTGATAAAAAGAATAAAAGATTAAACAAAAAATATTTAAGCCGTGTTAGTTTCAGGAATCTATAAACTTTTTTACAATGAAAAACACAAAATTATTCTTAGCCGCAATGCTAGCTGGGGTTTCCTCCCTCAGTGTTGCGCAGGCCCAAACCGCAAGGTTAGAGGTAATTCATAACGCAGCTGATAATATCGCTTCGGTTGTGGATGTTTACGTTAACGGAGGTGCAACTCCTTTTCTAGATGATTTCGAATTTCGTACCACTTCAGGATTCGTTGACGTTCCTGCAGGAGTAGACCTTAGTATAGGTATAGCCTTGGCTAACAGTACTGGCCCTGGCGATATTCTGTTCACCCTTCCAGCGGTTAATCTTGTTGATGGTGAAACATACATTGCTATTGCAAATGGTATTGTTTCCCCTGCTGGATACATGCCAAGCTCAGTAATGGCACCTTTCGGTCTTGATGTCTTTGCTGCAGCTCGTGAAACAGCAGCTGGTGGGACAGGAACAAACGATGTTCTTGTATATCACGGAGCAACTGATGCACCTAACGTAAACGTAGCCGAAACGGCTCTAAGCGCTGGCGCTGTAGTGGTTCCAAACATTCCTTATTCAGAATTTCAAGGGTATCTAGCACTTGGTGTTGAAGATTACACGCTTCAGGTTCAAGCTGCTTCAAGTGGCGGTGCTGTTGCAGCATTTGATGCGCCATTGGCAACATTGGGACTTGATGGAGCGGCTTTGACCGTACTTGCATCTGGTTTCCTAGATCCATCAGTCAATAGTGGTGGTCCAGCATTCGGATTGTGGGTTTCTACAGGAGCTGCAGGTCCATTATTGCAGCTTCCAACGCCAACAGCTCGTTTGGAGGTTATTCATAACTCACCAGACCCACTTGCAGCTATTGTAGATGTATTTATTAACGGAAATGAGGCTATTTCAGATTTGGCATTCAGAACCACAACTGGTTTTATAGATATTCCTGCCGGAATGCCTCTTTCAATTGAGGTTGCCCCTGATGGAGCAGGTCTTGCAGGTGCATTGCCAGCAATTGACATTCCTTTCCTAGCTTCTGGCGAAACTTACATTGCCATTGCTAACGGATTTGCAGACGGTACAAACTTTAGCCCAGCGCCAGGTTTTGCATTAGATATATATGCAGGAGCTAGAGAAGCAGCTGCAGTAGGTGCAGGCGCAAATGATGTGCTTGTATATCATGGTTCTACCGATGCTCCTACAGTTGATGTAGATGAGTTGGTTGCAACAATGGGAGCGGAGGTTGTTTCCAACCTTTCTTACAGTGAGTTTATTACTGATTACTTAGAATTAGGTGTTGCTAACTACACACTTCAAGTGCAAGCAGATGCATCTGGTGCTGCAGTTGCAGCCTATTATGCAGCTTTGGCTGATTTAGGTCTTGATGGAACTGCCCTTACAGTATTGGCTTCAGGTTTCTTGTCTCCAAACACACCTGTAGGTACTAACGTTGGACCAACATTTGGTCTTTTCGTTTCAACAGGAGTAGCAGGTCCATTATTGGAGCTTCAAGCGCCTACAGCAAGAGTTGAAATCATTCACAACGCAGCAGATACCCTACTAGATGTTGTAGATGTATATGTTAATGGAGATTTAGCCGTTCCTGGTTTCGAATTCAGAACCTCAACAGGTTTTATCGACCTTCCAGCAGGAATGCCGTTAGATATTAACGCTGCACCAGCTGGAGCAGGTTTAGGAGGTTCTGTAGATTTAGCAGACATTCCATTCTTATTCCCAGATTCAACGTACATAACTATTGCTAACGGAACAGTTAGTCCAGGTTACATTACTCCACAGCCACTAGGTTTAGGTGTATATGTTGGAGCAAGAGAAGCTGCAACTTCTGGATTGCTAAATACGGATGTATTGGTATACCACGGATCAACAGATGCGCCCAACGTAGATGTAAACGAATTGGCAGTTGTATCAGGTCAGATTATTGACGACCTAGGATACGGAATGTTTGAAGATGATTATTTAGGATTGCCAACAGCAAACTATTTGCTACAGATAACAGGAGCAGGATCTCCTGTTGGAATTGCTGCATACGATGCGCCATTGGCAGCATTAAGTTTAGAAGGTGCTGCAATAACAGTTCTAGCTTCAGGTTTCTTTAACCCAGATAATGAAGGAGCAGGTTTTGGTCTTTGGGCATCTACAGGTGCTGCAGGACCATTGGTTGAGCTACCATCGCCAGAGGCAAGAATTGAGATTATTCACAATTCTTCTGACGCAGCAGCAGCTGTAGTAGATGTATTTGTAAACGGAGAAGAAGCAGTTCCAGATTTCGCTTACAGAACGAGTACTGGTTTTATTACACTGCCAGCAGGAATGCCATTATCAATTGAAATAGCCCCTGATGGAGCAGGCCTTGCAGGTGCATTGCCAGCTATTAATATTCCATTCTTAGCTTCTGGTGAAACATACATCGCCATTGCAAATGGTATTGTTTCCGGTTCTGGTTATGTTCCAGATGCAATCGCAGCACCTTTCGCATTAAACATCTATGCTGATGCTAGAGAAGTAGCAACTGGTGGAGCAGGAACGAATGATGTTCTCGTATATCACGGAGCTACTGATGCACCAATGGTAGACGTAGATGAATTAAGCGTTGTAATGGGAGAGGCAGTAAATGACCTTTCTTACTCAGAATTTCAAGGGTATTTAGCACTTGGTGTTGAAGATTACATGCTTCAGGTACAAGCTGCTTCAAGTGGCGGTGCTGTTGCAGCATTTGATGCACCATTGGCAACATTAGGAGTTGATGGGGCGGCTTTGACTGTACTTGCATCTGGTTTCTTAGACCCATCAGTTAATAGCAATGGTCCAGCATTTGGACTATGGGTATCTACCGGTGCAGCTGGTCCATTATTGGAGCTTCCAATGTCAATGGCACGATTAGAAGTAATTCATAACTCTGCAGATGCAAGTGCAGCTGTAGTAGATGTGTTTGTAAACGGAGCTGAGTTGATTCCAAATTTCGCTTTCAGAACAACAACTGGTTTTATTGATGTTCCTGCGGGAATGCCACTTTCAATCGAAGTTGCTCCCGATGGAGCTGGTATCGCAGGTGCTTTACCCTCAATTGATATCCCATTCTTGGCGTCAGGTGAGACGTACATTGCTATTGCAAACGGAATTCTTCCAGGATCAACAGGATATTCAGAAACTCCAGCTTTTGGATTGGATATTTATGCTGAAGCTAGAGAGGCTGCAACATCAGGTGGAACAAATACCGATGTATTGGTTTACCATGGTTCTACAGATGCTCCAACTGTGGATGTATCAGAAACTGGTTTCCCAGCAGGATTGCTTGTAAACGATATCTCTTACGGTGAATTCAATGCGGATGGATACTTAGAGTTAGCTACCGTTAACTATGAGTTAACTATTCAGGATGAAACTGGTGCTGTAAACGTGGCAACATTTAGCGCTCCGTTAGCAACACTTATGACGGAAGGTGCAGCCTTAACTGTACTTGCTTCCGGATTCCTTTCTCCTGAAGATGATAACAATGGTGCAGGATTTGGTCTTTGGGTGTCTCTAGGCACAGAAGGCGATTTGATTCCTTTATCAAACGTTACAGGAATTGAAGATATTGAGTCAATCAGCAATGCTGGTTTGTACCCAAATCCTACAAACGATAATGCTACCCTGTTCTTCAATCTTACTGATGACACAAACATCAATTTGGAAGTAGTGAATATGATGGGACAGCAAGTAGTTGTAAGAAGCTTTGGCGAAATGCTTTCTGGGAATCACAGAGTTGAAATTCCAGCTAGTGAATTAACAGCTGGTTTCTATTTTATAAACCTTCGCACTGAAAATGGTGTTGTATCTAGTAAGCTGCAAGTAGTTAAATAATTTAGCTGCAAATAATAAGCGTCCCGTTCCGCGAGGGGCGGGACGCTTTTTTATACTTAAAACATGGAAAAGGTTCTCATAACAGGTGGTTCAGGTTCCATAGGAAAGTATCTCATTCCAAGATTGCTTTTCAAAGGACATCAAGTGTCCATTATTGGACGGAGTGAGAAGGATATTCCTGGAGCTGAATCCTTTGTTTGGGATTTGGATAAAGGAGAATTGGACGAACGTGCGTTGATTGATGTTACCCACATTATTCACTTAGCAGGTGCTGGAATTGCCGATAAATCTTGGTCTCCTGCTAGGAAGAAAGAGATATTAGAAAGCAGGGTTAAGCCTCTTCAAATGTTGGCTAAAACGCTTCAATCTCGCAATCAACGTATTAAAGCAATTATATCATCCTCAGCTGTAGGTTATTATGGCGGTCTTACCTCAGATGAGATTTTTAGTGAAGAAAGTAGTCCAGCAACTGACTTTTTGGGCACAACCTGCCGAATGTGGGAAGATGCAGTGCAAGTATTTAAGCCTATAGCCGATAGAGAAGTTAGAGTAAGAACCAGCGTTGTTTTGATGAAGGAGGCTGGCGCATTGCCAAAGCTTGTAAAGCCAACTAAACTTGGATTAGGAGCTGCTATTGGTTCTGGTAAACAATGGATGCCTTGGATTCACGTACAGGATTTGGTAGAATTATTTGTGCAGGCAGTGGAGAATACTAACCTGAACGGACCATACAATGCGGCTGCTCCAGAGCATGCCAATCAGAATACAATGATCAAGAAAATTGGTAAGGCTTTAAACCGACCAACATTTTTGCCTCCAGTACCTAAGTTTTTAATTAAAACAGTAATGGGGGAGATGTCTACTGTTATTACAGATGGATCACGAGTTTCTAGTCAGAAACTAATTGACTCGGGATTCGAATTCGAATTTCCGAAACTACAAGAAGCACTAAACGATTTACTAAAATGAAATTACACTACCATAAATTCGAGCAGTTTCTACCCATTTCATTAGATGAAGCATGGGATTTCTTCTCTGCTCCGCAGAATTTGAATGAGATTACTCCTCCAGAAATGAAGTTTGAAATACTTACCAAGGAGATTCCAAGAGTGTACGCTGGACAGATTGTGCAGTATAACGTAACTCCCTTTCCATTCTTTACATCTGGATGGGTTACTGAGATAACACAAGTGGAAGACCGGAAGCTGTTTATAGACGAGCAGCGTTTTGGTCCGTACGCATTCTGGCACCACCAGCATCATTTTAAAGAGCAAGATGGTGGCGTGCTAATGACTGATATTCTTCATTACCGTGTCCCACTTGGTATTGTTGGTAAGTTGGTTAATGCACTGTTCATACAGTCAAAGGTTAAAGGCATATTTGAATACAGATTTAAATTACTTGAGAAAAAGTATGCGAATGTTGTGTTACCAAAGCAGGAAAAAGTATAATGGGTAAGTACAGCATAAAAGACCTAGAGACACTTTCGGGTATTAAGGCGCATACAATTCGTATTTGGGAAAAACGTTATGGTATTATTGCACCAGAACGTACCGCTACCAACATTCGAACGTATTCCGATGAGGACCTGAAGAAGTTGCTCAACGTAGCGTTGCTCAATAATCATGGTTACAAGATTTCTAAAATCTCGAAACTAGATTACAAAGAGCTTTGCGAGCAAGTTGAGAAAATAGGAATTTCCGAGTCTTCCTTTGATACGTATATGGATCTGCTCATTCTGGCCATGGTTGATCTTGATCGACATGTATTTGAGAAGGTACTGAAAGAGGCGACCAATCAAATGGGCTTTGAAGACACCTGTATCAATGTATTATATCCCTTTTTACAGAAAATTGGTATTATGTGGATGGCCAACTCTATAAACCCAGCTCAGGAACATTTTATTAGCAGCTTAATCATACAGAAAATGTATGCGGCTACAGATAAGCTTTATTCACCGGATGTAAAGCGGGAGAAGAAAGCTATTTTCTTCTTACGAGAAGGAGAGATGCATGAAATGGGGTTGCTGTTCTACCGGTACCTGATGAAGAAACGAGGAGTGGACGCTATATATTTAGGTCAATCAATTCCTATGGAAGATTTGAAACAAACAGTAGAGGCTCACAAACCAGATTATTTAGTCACTGCCTTAGTAGCTACGTTTGAAAAAAATGCCCTTGCCAGTTATCTGAATACATTAGGAAATACCTTCCCCAATCAGAAAATTATTGTCACTGGATTTCAAATTTCACAGTTTGCTGGAGATGTTCCCAAAAACATCATCAAAACCGATGATGTTCATCGATTTGTTGAGTACATAGAGACCCAACTGTAGTAATTCCACTTTTTTTTGAAAACTTAACATATGCGGCAATCCCTTGCTGTATATGGGTTTGCGGGGTTATTGACTTTTTTGTTTAATAAATACAATAAAAAAGCTAGACAATAATTTGGGTGTTTAAACATTGGTGTGTATGTTTGTTTAAGAAAACAAGCGATACAGTTAAACAAAACATAAACATATATATCATGTCAGCACTTACATTTAATGACCGACTTTTGAAATTGAGCGATGTGTTAGGATATTTCGCCCTCAGTCTAACCAAGAACAGAGAAGATGCTCAAGATCTTCTTCAAGAAACCATGGTTAAGGCCATTACTTATCAGGATAAGTATCAGCCAAATACTAATATGAAGGCGTGGCTACACACCATTATGAAAAATACCTTCATCAATCAGTATAGAAAGATGAAGCGCGCAAATACCGTTATTACAACAAAGGATAATGTAGATGTGCTTGACTTTGTGCCTGCAACGGTGGATACAACTCCAGAAAGTGTTCATGACACAAAGGAGATAAATAAGGTGATTGACGCATTGGATGACAATACACGGATTCCTTTTACCATGCACCTTAAAGGATTTAAGTACAAAGAAATTGCCGAGCACTTGAGTATTCCAATCGGAACTGTTAAAAGTAGAATTTACTTTGCAAAACAATCTTTGATGAAAGACTTGAAGGATTACAGAAACTAGTCTGGAATTGCCCAAATAGAAAACCGAAGGTCGCCAGCGAAAGTTGACGACTTTTTTTTGTGCCAATAAAATAAGAGCAAGTCTTAATCGCTAAGGAATTTGGCAACTATTTGTCGCTCAGAAAATCATTCCATCTCGCTTTCCAATTTCAATGAATAGCCACCGAAAACCATCATCAAAACGTATGATGTGCACCAACTTGTTGTCTGCACAGCGACTTAACTGTAGTGAAATCAGTTTTTTTAAAACTTATCATACACCGCAATCCCTTGCTGTATATGCCTTTGCGGGGTTACTGGTTATTTTGTTTAACAAACGAGCTAAAAAAGCTAGACAAAAAGTTGTGTGTTTAAACATTGATGTATATGTTTGTTGAAGAAATTAAGCAACACAGTTAAACAAAACATAAAAATATATCATGTCAGCACTTACATTTCACGACAGACTTTTGAAAATGAGCGATGTGCTAGAATACTTCGCCCTTAGTCTAACCAAAAACAGAGAAGATGCTCAGGATCTTCTTCAAGAGACAATGGTAAAGGCCATTACTTACCAAGATAAGTACCAGCCAAATACTAACATGAAGGCATGGTTACATACCATTATGAAAAACACATTCATCAATCAGTATAGAAAGATGAAACGCGCCAATACTGTTATCACTACAAAGGATAATGTAGACGTATTGGATTTTGTTCCAGCAGCTACAGAATACACTCCTGAAAGTGTGAGAGCAACAAACGAGATAAATAAGGTGATTGATGCGTTGGATGATAATACACGGATTCCTTTTACTATGCATCTAAAAGGATTTAAGTATAAAGAAATCGCTGCGCATTTAGATATTCCAATAGGAACAGTTAAGAGTCGCATCTATTTTGCAAAGCAATCTTTGATGAAAGACTTGAAGGATTACAGAAACTAAAGTGGTTAGGTTGGTTGATAGCAAGGTCGTCAGCATAAAGTTGACGACTTTTGTTTTGTCTAAATGAAAGAAGAAAACGTCATATTGGTGAATGAACAGGATGAACCAATCGGTTTATCTCAAAAGCTGAAGGCGCATCAGTCTGGTGCGTTGCACAGAGCGGTTTCTGTTTTTGTGTTCAATACAAAAGGAGAACTGTTGATACAGAAACGCGCATCAACTAAATACCATGGGGCTGGTCTTTGGACAAATACATGCTGTACGCATCCTAGAGATGGAGAGACAAACTTGGAGTGTGCTCATCGCAGACTTCAGGAAGAAATGGGTTTTAATACAAATTTAGAAGAGCAGTTCTCATTCATTTACAAATCTGAGGTTGAAAACACCCTCATTGAGAATGAATTTGATCATGTATTCTTCGGGATTTTTGATGGTGACTTTAAACTTAACAAGGACGAGGTAGAAGATTGTACATTTGTCTCGTTAGGCAATGTATCCAAAGACGCGGATCAACATCCAGAACGATTTTCAATCTGGTTCCGCATTATCCTAAAGAAGTTTAAGGAACACCTATCAGGAATGGAGCACCAGCTACAAAAGGCGGTGGGAGTATAATGAAGGTAACAGTTAGTAGAAAGGCGCATTTCAATGCAGCCCATCGGTTGTATAATCCCGACTGGTCATTCGAGAAGAATGATGAGGTTTTCGGCAAGTGCAATAATCCCAATTTTCACGGACATAATTATCAACTTATCGTGTCTGTTAAGGGAACAATTGACCCTGAGACGGGTTACGTGATGGATATTAAGTATTTGAAAGATTTGATTAAAGAACACGTAGAGGACGCGTTCGATCATCGCAACTTAAACCTTGATACCGAAGAGTTTAAAGAGTTGAATCCAACAGCAGAAAACATTGCTGTGGTAATATGGAATAAGCTTCGTCCACATTTAAAAGATGAATTGGAGCTAAAAGTGATTTTACATGAAACAGAACGGAATTTTGTTGAATTTGAAGGATAGTAATCTTGAGGTAATCCAGGAAGTAGGCGACAATCATGTTGGAACCTCCCTAGACACTCCAATGAAGCCAAATGCTCACATTATTTCCGATAAGGAGAAAAAGGAGAAAATTGCTAACCATGTTGCGGGAATTATGGACACCCTAGGTTTAGATTTATCTGACGATAGCCTTAGCGGAACACCTATGCGCGTAGCTAAAATGTACGTGGATGAGGTTTTTGCTGGACTTAACCCAAAGAGCAAGCCAGCGGTTAAACTTTTTGAGAACAAGTACAACTATAAAGAGATGTTGGTGGAAAAGGACATCAAAGTTCATTCTTTCTGCGAGCATCATTTTGTCCCGATTATCGGTGTAGCACATATTGCGTACATCAACAAAGGAAAGGTTGTAGGCTTGTCTAAACTGAATAGAGTTGTCGAGTATTTCTCGAAGCGACCACAGGTACAAGAGCGATTAACGGTACAGATTGCAAACGAATTGAAAGAAGCCCTAGGAACCGATGATGTAGCGGTCCTTATTGATGCCAAACACATGTGTGTTTCATTGAGAGGAGTGGAGGATGTATCTAGCAGCACAATTACTGCGAGCTACACCGGAGCTTTCAAAAAAGAGGAAACGAAAAAGGAGTTTCTTCAATACATCTATGGATCTAAATAGAATTTTCTAATCTAAAAACGAACCCTGCACTAGTTGCGGGGTTTTTTATGCAATGAAGTCACAACAAGAAGTAAGCATTTTCTGGTTCAGGCGCGATTTACGCCTTAATGATAACGCAGGGTTGCACCATGCTTTACGTTCTGGAAAGCCAGTTATTCCAATGTTCATTTTTGATGAAAGCATTCTCTCAAAACTGGAAGATAAACACGATAAACGGGTTGATTTCATTCACAGATCGTTATCAGAGCTGAAAGCAGAACTACAGAGTTTTGGTTCAGATTTACTGGTTTTTCATGGAAAGCCGATCGGAGTTTACAATCAGCTAATTAAAGATTACTCCGTCAAATCGGTTTTTACCAACCACGATTATGAGCCTTATGCGCAAAAGCGCGATGCGGAAATTTCTGAATTGCTTTCTGAACACGGAATAGCGTTTCAAACATTTAAAGATCAATGCATTTTTGAGAAAGGTGAGGTTCTAAAGGATGATGGAAAGCCTTACACGGTTTATACGCCATACTCCAAGAAATGGAAAGCAAAGTTGAACTCGTCTTACCTAAAGTCTTATCCAACAGAAAAGTACTTCTCTAACTTCTTTACGTTCGAATCTGAAAACTCTCAAACTCTGGAAGAGATTGGTTTTCAGAAAACGAATATTTCTATTCCGTCAACTGAGGTTGAACTCAGTATTTTAAAGAACTACCACGAAACAAGGGATATTCCAAGTGTTGAAGGAACCTCAAAACTGAGTGTTCACTTACGTTTTGGCACTATCAGTATTCGTCAATTAGCACAAACTGCCATAAAGACGAACGAGAAGTTCTTGAACGAACTCATCTGGCGGGATTTCTACATGACTATTCTCTGGCATTTTCCACATGTTGTAGATGGATCTTTTAGACCAGCTTATGATAGAATAGAGTGGGAGAGTAACGAGCAACACTTTGATGCTTGGTGCACAGGACAAACAGGTTATGCCATTGTAGATGCCGGAATGCGTCAGTTAAATGAAACAGGTTGGATGCACAACCGCGTACGGATGATTGTAGCAAGCTTTTTTACCAAACACCTACTATTAGATTGGAGATTAGGCGAAGCCTATTTCGCTCAGAAACTGATTGACTTCGAACTATCTAGTAACAATGGAGGTTGGCAATGGGCTGCAGGTTCTGGTTGCGATGCCGCACCATATTTCCGTGTCTTCAACCCATACTTACAAACAGAAAGGTTCGACTCAGAGTTGAAGTACATTCAAAAGTGGGTTCCTGAGTTTCAAGAGCTCACGTATCCGCAACCAATTGTGGATCATAAATGGGCTCGGTTACGGGCCATCGACCGGTACAAGAAAGCGCTGAAATAAAAAAGCCCGACCAAATTGGTCGGGCTTTTTTATTTAGAAACAACTCAGGTTTAAATTACCTCAAAGCTTGATTTATTCTTGTATTCGTCATTTTCCCGTACAACGGCTACATAGTTTCCTTTTTCGAGATTGGATGTGTCGATTTTATTCAAGCCCAATCCTAGGGTCTCTTCAATTACAATTTCTCCAAGAGAGTTAAATATAGACACAGTAACCGCACCATTAGCCAGTTTATCATCTACATCAATGTTTAATTCCGAGTTAACCACTGCTGGGTAAATCTCTACACCAGTTTCGGTAGTTGGGTCGTTAAAGCTTGTGTTTGCTTGGCTACTAAACGTTGCAAGCGTGATTATGAAAATGGCAAAAATGCGTGTCATCAAATTTGGTCTTAAATAGATTTTCTTCCTGCTGCGAATGTAAATTCCGAACCTTGCTATGGTTGAGGTTTTATCTCATGTTATTAACAATCGAATGTTCAATTTCCAATATAGATGCTTTGTGTTACGTGGTTCACGCAACTTGGTCTAAGAAATCGCTTTCGCTTTCTAATTCAACCAGTATAGCAGTAGGAGGCAGGTACTTTTCTTTGATGATTTTTGAGATAGTAATTCGGTAGATTTTACCGTTCATTTCTAGTTCTTGAATCCGCCTGGCCATGCTGCTACTAAGAATTCCTAATCGGTACGAACCATAATTAACTCCAAACATGAGACGTCTGTTGTCTTCCCCGTTTATCGCGTGAAGGTTTAGAATACAGCCTTTACGGAGATGGTGGTAAACAAATGGAACATCGCTTTTGTCCATTCCACCCAAAAAGCCAGTCAGAGATGTGATATTGGAATATTGAACGCGTTCTAGCGAATTGAATGATGTAGATTTTTGATTAGACAGCATAGCGGTATTTTTTAGAAGCGTTAATTGTATTTTCCAGTTCGGTTGTAGGTTCAGCCAGCTTGCGTAACCATGTTCTAATTCCTTCCACTTTGCTGGCATCACCGTTCTGAATAGAACGTGTGGCTTCTGCTAGTGATTCTTGAATCAGATGTTTTACATCTTCGTGTACAAATACTGGTTTCAAACTCAACCATTCGTTATTGGTTTCGTGCCAAACCTGGCGCTTTAATAATCCCTCGTTGCTAGTGAAATCGATAAATGATTTCCAGAATGAGCGCATCGTGAAAAACACGTTGAAATCACTATTGTCGGTTAATGGTCTCGAAAAATCAATGAGGTCAGACTCTTCCAGAAACAGCATTGTTCCATTGCCAATGTCGGTTCTGAAGATTAATCTTCTGTAACCGTCTTTTACTACTTCTAGTACAAGTTCTTTGGTGTCGTTTGTGTTGTTTTTCATCGCTGTTGTTTTAAGTACATCAGCAAATCAACACTACCAGACCGTAAGCTATTTACGGAGTAAAATTTTATTTCAAAAAAAAAGTGAGATATCTACTTGGGCGTTCCCCAATTGCAAGTAAGTTGGGGCGGGCTTTACGCTCATACTCCTCTCCCGATAACAATCGGGATGTGGGGTAACCGCTTCAATCCCTAACGCGGGGTTCTCCGTAGCCAACGTCATTGCGAGCCGAGGAACGACTGTAGCAATTTGTCAATTACAACGCTCTTGCAAAGCACCCGTCATTCCGAGCGAGGAACGAGCCGAGAAATCTATTGATGGATGAGGTAATGGGTCACGAAAATCTTGTAAAGACGTGATGTTCTCGTCTGAATCCGCAAAACATGATAAAAATGAATAAGCTATTCATCAACGGATACGCGAGTATCGCGTCTCTACATAGGCCGTTTCATCAACAGAATATCTGTATCCCCAGCAATGGTAGATCTTCCAGCAATGAAATAGGCATTGTCGGCCTCAATAATGTCAGTTCCCAATTGATCACCTTCTCCTCCAAAATTGAGTTCCTCTATTAGATTTCCTTCCAAATCTGTCTTGATGAAATAGATTTGTTCGTCAGTTCCGAAGCTATTGGTTCTTCCGAGGAAAATAAAATTCCCTTCGCTATCAACCAACATTCCTTCTCCGCCTTCATGCGCAGTTGGCGTACCAAATTCCTGTTGCCAAAGAACGGTTCCGCCAGCATCAAGTCTTGTAGTCATCACGGAATGATTGGGTTCTTCGCTTGCCGTATGATTACTCATCACAAAGCCGCCATCAGAAGTTTGCGCAAAGGCTTGGCTTTCTTCATAGCCAGAACCACCATAAGCGGAGGACCAAAGACTATCGCCATCAACGCTTAATCTTTGCAAATAAATATCGCGATCGCCTGCTCCAAAGCTGCTCGTAAACCCCAATAGCATTACCTCAAACCCATTTACTTGAATAAGTTCTGAACCACCATCTATACCATCGCCTCCAAATGTTCTGCTCCAGACTTCATTGCCACTGGCATCTGTTCTTACTACATACATGCTTGCCGGACCAAGACCAAAACTTTGAGTGATTCCAATCATCATAAAACCACCGTTCTGCAGTTCAATCACATCTTTGGCTTGGTCAGAATAAACACCGCCAAATTCTTTTTTCCAGACCATGTTTCCGTTGATGTCGGTTTTGGTCAGTTGGAAGTCTCGATTGTCTGTCTGACTAGTAAAACTTCCGATGAGAATGATTGAATTATCGCTCGTCTGTTTTAGACCGAATCCTTCACTTCCTAACTCAAATTCCTTCTGCCAAACAGTATTTCCACTGAAATCTGTCTTTAGCAAAAATGCATGGCTGTTGTTTCCAGTAACTGTAGTTCCGATGATGAGGATACCATCCGAAACCGCAATCATCCTGTTGACTTCCTGGTTTCCAGGAAACGAAAATGTCTTTTCAAATTCAGGAATGCTCTCTACGGGAGTGTCTTTCTTGCAGCTAGAAAAGAGTAACCCAGCGGAAATAAGGAGGACAGTAAGATGTTTCACACGCGATGAACGAAGCAAAAGCTGAAACATTTCATGTGTCGAAAAGATTCCGCTGTAGAGACGCGATTTATCGCGTCTGCATCTCATTTTATAGTGTCCGTATCTCGATTTATGTCGGATTTCATTAATTAGACGCGATTTATCGCGTCTCTACTAGGGTCAACATGTTATTGCTTCACAAATCGTGTTCTACCAACAATTTGAGATTGGATATCACGTAATTCAATCACGTAAACACCCTGAGCCAATTGACTTACGTCTAATCGTTGCGTGGTTTGTCCGTTAGAAGGAACTGTGGAAACAATTCTTCCAGACGCATCGATTATCACCGCATTTATAGCCGTTTTATCAGAATCCAAACCACGTATGTTAAGTATGTCTGTTGCTGGGATAGGGAAAGCTTCCATTCCGAAAATTCCATTCACTTCTCCAACTCCCAAATTAATTGAATCTTCCTCAATAATATTCACACAATAATCTTCAACCTCTCCGTAATCCAAATCATCGCAAGAATTGTTTGGGAAACCGTTTCCATCAGTCATGGTTACACGCATTCTTGCAGAACCTAACTCAGCAGTAAGAGGGATTTCAATGGTTCCGGTCATGGCGCTTGTCGTGCCTTGAGCTCCATTGAATACGCGTTCAGCATTAGAGTATGAGCCATTTTGGTTCAAGTCAATCCAAATGCGGAAGTACTCTGTGTAGGGAAACCCAGAATAATCAGGAGACAAAGACACATCGTACGTTTGGCCTCTTTGAAGATCAACCGAAAGTGTGGTGTAATCTCCATATCCGTTCGCATCGTCCTCTGTTGTATTATTCAACATTCCTACAGTCACATTCCCAATCCACTCCAAATCGTTGTCTCCAGAAGATTCGCAGAATGTTAAATCGGTACAGGCTCCGCAGCCGCTAGTAGTTACCGTAACTTCAGTTGTAAAATCGGTAGTGCTACCAACACAGTTTGTAGCTACTTGGACTTCGTATTCTGTACAAGCATCAAGCCCGGTAATATTAAAAGTTGTTGCAGTGATGTTGTTTTCTTGCGTCCAGCTTCCACCACTTGTTGGTCGCCATTGCAATAGATAGTCATTAGCAGCAAGAACGGATGCCCACGTTGCTGTTACTCCAGTCTCAGAAGGATTGCTCAGCATTATTTCGCTAGGAGCTACGCAGCAGCCATCAGTCTTCAAAAATAAAGTGTCTGACCAATCGCTTGTTTCTCCATCGCAGATGGATTGTGCGATAAACCAATAATCGGTGCAAGCGGTAAGTCCAGAAAGTTCGTATTCACTTTCCTCAACATCAAAAGCCAGAGTAGCCGCACCGCCATCAATCCCATAACTCACGTTGAATGAGTCAATTGTGGCTAAGCTGTTCCAATCAATATCTGCTTCTGTGTCCGTAATATTTACCACGCTTACGCTGAATGGAGGTAAACAACCACCAGAGACGCATGTGTTTAGGATTTCATCCAATGCTCCTTTCACGTTTAAGCGTCCGCCAGTAACACATTCTGTAGTAAGATTGGAAATTGGGTCCACTCCATTAAAAATAGCGTCTCGTACCATTTGAGCGGCTAAAGCTGGGTCAGAGTGAGAGATTGCCGCGAGTGAAGCGCACGGTGCCGAATAGACCAAGGCCACAGCTCCAGCCGTTGCTGGGCCGGCAAAAGAAGTTCCGCTTGTTGTAGTATATCCACCGCCAGCGGCCGTTGTGCGTACATCTTCACCTGGTGCACCAATATCCACAGTGGTCTGGCCATATCCTGAGAAGGTTCTCACATCAGCATCGTTTGTAGCGGTTATCGATATTAGAAATTCGCTCGAACAAGCAGTTGGAAGATCGCCAACCACATCAATGTTTACATCATTGTTGGCTGTAGAGCCAGCGCTTAGAATACCAGAATGCCCAAGCGTATCATAGAATGCACACCAAAGTGGCGCATCTAAAGGGTCTGCATTGTCAATTCCCCAAGACGAGTTTGTTGCTACTACATAAGCACCTTTGTTCCCATTTGTTTGCTCATATAAACGCCTCATTACCAACGGGTATGTGTACGCTTCAATTACGTTGGCTTCGTTCGGGTTGTTCATATTGCCAATGCTTCCATAGGTCATGTTCATAATCTTCACGTTCCAATTCACGCCAACAACCCCCGTTCCGTTATTGCCAACGGCACCAATCATTCCGGCCACATTCACGCCATGACTTCCTCCATCTATATCATCGTCATCATCAACGGGATTCCAACCTAGATAATCATCGGTGTAACCGTTACCATCGTCATCAATACCATTGTTTGGAATCTCATTGTAATTCACCCAATTGTTAGCCATCAAATCTGGATGGTCTAAATCTCCACCATCATCTACAACTCATACAACAATTGTATCTCCAGTTGCAGTAACACCACCAGTTGTGATGTCCCAAGCTTCGTCAGAGTCAATGTCAGCATCAGCTGTTGCGCCACCGCTACCAGTGTTTACGTGCCACCACTGCTGATTTAATTGCGGGTCGTCCGGAGTTGTTATTCTCTGCTGAACGTAATGATTGAGCTGTATAAGCGTAACAGACGGATGGTTCCAAAGATGTTGCAAGAACCTGTTGTGATTGATGCTTGGATTGAATTCCAATAAGTAAGCCGCCATTGGGCCAGAAAGCAACCTGTTGAGTTTAAGATCGGTAGGTTGTCCTTCGAATACTTGGTTGCTGAGAATTACCTCGTTAATGCTTTTGTCCGGAACCTGGACAATCATGTTTCCAGGAACAATTTGCGGTTTTTCTTGCGCAAAGCCCGAATTCAGGGTAAGCACGAGCAAAAATAGAGTGAAGAGATTTTTCATGGAGTTTGGTAGAAGACGTAAATATATGCGTAGCGTTGGCGCAAAATGTTGGTGCTGAGACAGTAAGGAAATCGTACAAGTAAAGCCTAGCTGTACTGCAACTCAAATAGCGTTCTGTAATGTCCGTCATTTTCAAGTAGTTCTTGATGCGATCCAATTTCGAGAATATTCCCTTTTTCGAGCACGAGAATTTTGTTTGCTTTCTGGATGGTCGCAAGGCGATGCGCGATGATAATGGAAGTGCGTCCCTCCATCAATTTAACAAGTGCTTGCTGAATGATGTCTTCGCTTTCTGTGTCGATGGATGAGGTTGCTTCATCAAGCACAAGCACTGTAGGGTTATGAACGTATGCTCGGATAAACGAGATGAGTTGGCGTTGCCCTACAGAAAGCATGGCGCCCCGTTCCATTACATTGTATTCGTATTTACCAGGTAGCTCGGAAATGAAGTGGTGAGCACCAAAATCTTTGGCTGCCTGAACAACGGTTTCCATGCTGATAGAATCATCACCAAGTGTTATGTTGCGGTAAATCGTATCTGAAAACAAAAACACATCCTGAAGTACCACTGCAATGTTTTTGCGGAGGAATTCCTTCGAATAATCACGTACGTTTTCGTTATCAACAAGGATTTCTCCTTTCTCAAATTCATAAAACCGACTGAGCAGATTGATGATACTGGTTTTGCCAGAACCCGTTGCACCAACTAAAGCTAGCGATTGACCTTTTCCAACTTTAAAGGAAATATCCTTCAGCACATATTCATCATCCTTATAGGCGAACCAAACATTTTTAAATTCGATGTCTCCATCGATTGAATCTCTGACCAACGTTCCAGAGTCTTCAATCTTATCCTTCGTGTCGAGTACACGGAAAACACGCTCCGAACTGACCATTCCCATTTGAAGGGTGTTGAATTTATCCGCCAGTTCGCGAATCGGACGGAACAGCATATGTATGTATAAAATGTAGGCGATAAGATGCCCGATGCTAACTTGACCTTGCAGCACTTCGCGCGAGCCCCACCAAACAATCATTCCTAAAGATGTTGCTGAAAGAATCTCTACAACGGGTAGGAAAATGGAGAAGTACCAAACGGAGCGAATGTGAGCTTCGCGATGTTTTTCGTTTATCACCTTGAAACGTTCCATTTCCTTCTTCTCTCGGTTGAAAACCTGAACGATGTGCATTCCTGTGATGTGCTCCTGTAAGAAGGCGTTTAGTTTAGAAACCTGCGTTCTTACATCCTGAAAAGACGACTTGATGCCATTCTTGAAAATGTAGGTGGCAACAAGCAGAATTGGAATGGTTGAAAGGGCAATTAAAGCAAGCTGCCAATCAACATAAAACATGACGGTGACAACAGCTACCAATTTCAGAATATCTCCGAATATGACTAGGATTCCGTTGGAGAAAATATCTGCAATCGTTTCAATATCAGAAACTACACGCGTTACCAATGTTCCTATTGCTGTTTTATCGAAATACTGAAGCTTGAGTTGATTGATGTGATTGTAAATCTCTGTTCGGAGATCCTTAATTACAGTTTGTCCAAGCCAGTTTGCGGAATACGTGTAGAAGTAGTACGTGAAGGCTTCGACCAAAAGAACACCGATAATGAGTAGCGTTATCACCAAAAGACCATCAGGGTCAGGCGTAACGATGTAATTATCGAACGCATACTGAATAAGAAGCGGACGTAATGGGGAAAGAACCGCCAAGGCAATGGTAAGCATGAACGTAAACACGAAACGACCCTTGTACGGGCGAACGTATTTAAGAACTCTGCTTAACAGGTCCATGTCGAGTGCTTTACCAGTAATCTCGCTCACTCGTTTTTCAAGAAAATGTTGGTTGGATATTCCACGCGCGACAAAAATAGTCCGTGAGCGGGAACGGAACGACCGGCATTAGATCTGTTTTTAGATGCAAGAATGAGTTTAAATTCTTCTAAGCTGGTTTTTCCTTGACCTACGTCCAATAGCGTTCCTACAATAGCACGCACCATATTTCTAAGGAAACGATTTGCAGTTATATTGAAAGTAATCATGTGTTCTTCCTGTTTCCAGCTGGCATTAAAAATGGTGCAAATGTCGGTGTGGTTATCGGCATTGGCTTTGCAAAAGCAGCCAAAGTCTTTTTCACCTAACAGCAACTCACACGCCTTGTTCATGGCGGTCAAATCCAGCGGTATGTTGAATTTGTAAGAGCGGTCAGAATAGAAAGGGTTTTTTCGTGTTGAGATGTAATATTGGTAACTGCGCTTGGTGGCATGAAAGCGCGTATGTGCATCATCCTTAACTTGTTGAATGCCGTAAATGGCAATGCTTTCAGGAAGCATAGTGTTCATTTTATGAAGGATGGTAGCGGCATTAATGGGTAATTCTTCTGCATCAAAATGGGCAAAAAACTGAGAGGCGTGCACGCCTGCATCAGTTCTTCCACAACCCATTATTGAGGTTTCTGTTTGAAGAATGGTGCTGAGTTTTTCGGTTATTAGCTGTTGAATGCTCGGAGCATTGTCCTGCATTTGCCAACCGTGAAAATCGGTTCCATTATAAGCTAGTTCTAGGAAATAACGCGCCACTAGCCTCCTGTCCGTTTTACTTTAAACCCTTCCTCTTTCAATAGGCCGATTACCTTCTGAACGTGGTCGCCCTGAATAATAATCTCACTATCTTTTGCTGCACCACCAACGCCACATTTTGATTTCAATGTTTTGGCGAGGTCTTTTAAATCTTCAAGATGCAGGTCGCCAAAACCGGTGATAAGCGTAACTGCTTTTCCCTTACGTTGCTTCTTGTCTAAAGAAACTCGTAGGTCAATTGCTGACGGGTCAATGCCTTCAAACTCAGATTCATTTCCTAAATCTTCAGATTCTGTTGGGCGGTCGGGCTCGGTAGAAAACACCAACGAGCTAAGGCTATCCAATCCTTTGGCCTTCTGCGGCTTGTTCTTACTCATTCGGCACAATTACTTTTAAAGACATCGGTCTGATTCGAATCTCGATTACTTTCCCAAGGTCGAAGGGGTCGCCATCCAAGTGCGAAACATCATCCCGTTCTTGAGTGATTGTCATTTCTTTAAACTTGAATGTTTTGATATGTTTGCTTTGATTCAGTGTCCCTTGAAACAGGCGATAGAATAGAACGAAAAACTGGATAAACGGAAATTTGTTGACAACCACGGCATCAAGCATTCCATCATCAACCTCAGCTTTTGGAGCCACAAGCGCATCGTTTCCGTACTGCGGAGAGTTTGCTAGCGCAATGAGGTAGGCTTTTCGTTGAAACTCGCGACCATCCGCAACAATGGAATAAGTCTGCATCTTATAATTACGAATAGTTGTTAAACCAAGCATGAAATACTTGAAAAAGCCGCGCATTTTCTGATTGTGAAACGCATTGGAAACAGCTGCATCAAACCCAACTCCAGACATGTTCATGAACGCTTTGCCGTTTGCCAAGCCAGTGTCAATTGTTCTGAAATTAAAGTTGTTGATGTTCTCAACGGCCTTTTTTGGATCCATAGAAATGCCTAGTGATCGTGCTAGTCCATTTCCAGAACCAGCAGGAATAATTCCAAGTGCCACATCCGTTCCTGCAAGCGTTGCGCCAACCTGATTAATGGAGCCATCGCCACCAACAATCACTACTGCTTTGCAACCGCTTTCAATCCCTTTCTTAGTAAGTTCGATTGCATGTCGATGGCGCTCTGTTTTAATGATTTCAAACTCAAATTTGTCTTTGTCTAAATGCTTCTCAATCATCTTGAGGGCCTTTTTCCTTCGTCCGCTTCCCGAAACAGGGTTAACAATAATGCGAATCTTGACTTTCATTCCTCTTTCCACGCCTCAAAGGTCATTTTATTTTCCAGCAACGCCTTGGAGTAATTTTGAAGATATGCTTTGATGAATTTTTGATTCTCCGAATAAGAAATATCTGAATTGACGAGATTGTTCTGATTTAATTCGTCTTTTTCAACATCAAATACGAAGGTTGTGGTCTTACCATCAAAACAAATCAACTGTTCATTCTTATAAAGTTGATGCTGATCGTGCTTAAAAGCAACCGCTGTATGCTGCGCATTTTTGTCAAAGGCATTCACGCCTAAGGAGAAAAACGGTTTATCATAACCTAGTAAATCGAGAACGGTTGGCATAATATCTGCCTGTTGTACAACTTGCTGGAATCTTCCACTAATGGTTGAATCAGAAGGTGTGTAGAAGATTATTGGAATGCGCAACGAGCCCAGTTTTGTTTGAAACTGTGGATGTTCTGATAAAGACGTGTGATCAGCAGTAATTACAAATAGTGTATTCGAATACCAGTCTGTCTTGGAAGCATTCTCAAAAAATTGACGGAGTGCTTCGTCAGCATAACCAAGACTTTCGTGTATGGGCAGCGTACCTTTTGGGTATTTGTCCTGATATTCCTTTGGAAGCGAGTATGGGTGATGGCTGGAAAGTGTGAAAACTGTACTGAAGAATGGTTTTTTGAACTCGGTGAATTTCTCCACGCAATGATTCATAAAGTAATGGTCTGAAATACCCCAGAAACCATCGTAATGCTCATCTGGAAACGGATAATCATTTCTATCATAAAAGATATCGTAACCAGCTTGTCCAGCAAACGATTCAAAGTTCATTGAATTCTTATTTCCAGCATGCATAAAAGTGCTGTAGTAACCCTTTTTACCTAGCAAATTTGCCAGACTATTTATGTTATTTCCAGCGTAACGCGAAGTTGTATAAGGCTCATACATCAACGTTGGAGTGGAGGAGACAATTGCTGGAATACCTTCAATAGAGCGATGTCCGTTGGCATATCCGTTTTCAAATACCAATCCTATTGAACAGAGGGAGTCAACAAATGGAGTGTAGCCAACATTTAGACCGTTGAGAGCCTTTATGTATTCGGTTCCAAAGCTTTCCATGATTATGAGCACTACATTTTTCCCCTTCAGTTTTCCTGTGAATACGGTGCTGTCAGGTTTGATGATAGGGTTCAGGTCGGCTGTTTCATTAGCAGGAAATTCGTATCGGTCCAACTCAGGTTTGCCCCAGGTTTTAAGAATTGTAAAAGGTGTACTGAGAACGACAGCATTTAAATGCGGTGCTTCTGTCATTCCAGCATCAATAATGGTGAGTGGAATAGGGCGTAAGCCTCCGCGAGCTGCCAACACAATTACTAAAGCTGTTGGAATGAGTGCTAAACCTTTAAACCACAGTTTGACGTTTGAATTTTCAGTCCTGAATAGCTTCAGGAATAACCACAGAGCTATGAGCATGATTAAACTGAAAATTACCAGCAAGTACCAAAAATGCGATAGCAGGTTCGGTCCAATATTGAATATATCATCACTCAGAAAAGCATATTCAAAAATATCGTCAGTAGAACGCCTTGCTGTGAATTTGAAGAATTCGGCATCGACACAATTAAGCAAGTTCATCGCTCCCAGCATTAAGATGTAGAATGCTGAAGCTAAATTTTGAGACCATCCCTTCTTAATAAAAGGTAAGAAGACAAAGAATAGACCAAGTAGATACGCTATCGAAACGGCATCAAATTGAAGTCCGAACCATAAGGCATTTAGTACCTCGGTAAAAGGAGATTCAAAATAGCTGAGCAGATTATAATAGAAGACTATTCTCGATAGCGTAAGAGACAAAAAGGCTATAAGCCAAGCTCCAATGAATCGTTTCCAGAAGAGAACGTTCATGAACGGACAATCACAATTACGAAATTTGATTTAGTCGAAACGATTACCGAAAATTACGGCATCTTCGATTACTAGTTGCCCATTAGAAGTGAGCGAAGTGGAGTAGAGGATTGTTAAATATCCATCATCATCAATATGACCTTCACCATGGAAAGTCATTGGAATTCCTCTTACACTTAAATCCTGACGAGGAATTGTGAGCCTTTGTCTGCTAATCAATGCTCTAACAGTAAGGCTATCTGTACCGAAATTGAGGATTTTTACATCGTCTTCCTGCTCACGCAAATCATCCTGGGCAATAGTCATAAATCGTGTTTGCTGATTTAACTGATCAGGAAAACTATCTGGCCAATTAATATGCAGTATCGAATAGATTCCAAGAAATTTATCTCGCGAATTTATGCAAGAACCATCATCACGAACCGCATCTGGATTGTAGTTGTCGGAAGTTCTGGTAGTACAGCCAACTTCTTCCTTACAGCCACTCATGCTGGATGAAATCACAATTCCACCCAATAGGGTTAGAACAAAAGAAATATGTCTCAAACTTGCTTTCACAGTTTTCGCGTTAGTCTTCTAATACTTTTAAACCATACAAATGAAGCAGAACGGTATCGTTAATAAACGATTCGTCTGGCAATTGAATTTCCTCAATTCTCGTCATATCCATCGTTAATACTCTCCCACTAATTTCTCCCGTTCCTGTGTAGAAAAAACCAGTTACATCCTGAGTTACAATTGTAAAACCGTACGTGCTTGTTACCGTGGCACGGAGTGGGTATGCCGTTCTATCAAAGTTTTGAATTGTGATAATGAGCCCTTCCTCTCCTTGAGCTGTAGAATCTGTGATATTGACTAAGAATTCCTCTCGAGGAACTAATGTGTCCTGTCCGATTTCCATGGTACCGTTGCAATCAAAGTCACCTATAAATTTCAAGCGTTTATGAATGCAGGTATCATCATCCTGTTTTGCTTCGGGATTGTAGTTGTCAGCATACGCATCGGTACAGCCGCGTTCCTTCTGGCATCCAACAGCTACTGCTGCTATTATAACGCACAAAACGAGTTGGTAAAAAGATCTGTTCATAGAAAAAATAGGGGTTCCTTTCATTGAATAAGTCGTGAAGGTAACAAAAAGTGATTTTAACATTACACCTGTGTTATGGTCTTTTCGCTATTGCTTAATACAAACTTCAAAACAGTCGTGAATTACTTCGGTTCCACTTCGAGTATCACGTATTCTATAACTGATTGATAGTTGGTTTTCCTCAACATATAGCCCGGCCCCTTCAACAGTTATTCCTGTGCCTAACGACTGAAGTTCGATGGTTATGTCTGTTCCAAAAACGTTGGCATTTACTGTTCCTAACGTATCTGCCAAGTTGCTTATTGTAACTGCGTATCTTTCAGATGTCACTGAAATAGTTCGCATATAGTTATCTACAAAGCAGTCTGAGTTTACCTGAAAATTGCCGAGAAATTTATCGCGGGTTTCGATGCATGAACCATCATCTATAACCGCCTCGGGGTTATAATTATCTGTTCCGAATTCGGTACAACCGCTGTCTTTTTTACAGCCAGTCGCCAAAATCGCACAAAGAAAAATCACGAAATAAGGTCGTAAAGTCAATAATTTAGGTTTTGGTTTTGGCGGAATACGCAACACATATTAATTGGTTACGGAACTTGGGTGCAGTAATAGTTGTACGTCTGCGGAACCATAACAATTCCGGGAGGGGTTGCTCCATCCCACATTGGCACTTGCGTAACTATATTAAATGTGAAGTCAACGGAATCTGCTTCTAGCCAAGTTCCGCTTCCAGAATAGCTACGGTTAAAAGGTAGTCCGAAAAAAAAATCTTCCTCATTAAACTGCTGTATAGTTATGGTGTATGCCTGGGTTGATCCAAAAAGAATTAAACCTCCCGCATTCACGTTCATGTTGAATGCATTGGCTGCGGTATTTTTTTCGGTAATGTCAATGGTTCCAACATCTAGGGAGTCAACTTCTAAAATTACATCTGTCCAAACTCGAGTGTAAGTAAAGTTTCCAATCATCTTATCTCTGCTTGGAATGCAAGTGCCGTCATCCTCTTCAGCGGCTTGGTCAAAGTTGTCGGCCGTTAATTCGTTGCAACCCCTGTTTGGTGTGCATGCCCAGACACTCAAAAGAATGCCAAAGAATAGTATAGAAAAGGTTGTTGTTCTCATTCCACTTATTTAGATGTCAAATATAGTGAGTTGAATAGTTGACAGAGATTGAATATTTATTGTTTGAATGTTTTATGCGTGTTACGTTTGTAGTCCTTTCAAATTGGAACTGATAATAACTAGGATTTAGTGGAAATCGCAGTAACAGGCATCGGAGCAATTTCAGCAATTGGCAATAATGTCAATGAGAACCTTAGTTCACTTCTCGCGAAGCGAACAGGTATTGGTAAAGCCAAATTGTTGAACTCTAAACATACGGAAACGCATTTGTTTGGAGAGGTGAAACTCTCTGATAATGAAATGAAAAGCGGATTAGGCTGGAAGTCAGATTCAGTTTCACGAACAACCCTTTTGAGCGCTTGGGCTATGAAAGAAGCCATTGAGCAAGCAGGAATTGAAATTGATGAGAATGTTGGTCTTGTTTCATCAACCAGTGTTGGTGGAATGGACAGGAGCGAAGGTTTCTTCGAACCTTATTACACCGAGCAAGATTTTACAAATGTCTTTATGCTCGGAACGCATGATTGCGGATCTTGTACGAAACAAGTGGCTGAGCATTTCGGGATTACCGCTTACACTGCAACAATTAGTACCGCGTGTTCATCTGCGGCAAACGCAATTGCAATGGGCGCTCGTTTGCTCAGACAAGGAAAGTTAAAGCGAGTTGTTGTTGGAGGAACGGACGGATTGTGTCGTTTCACCACGAATGGTTTCAATTCCCTCATGATTTTGGATACGGAATGGTGTAAACCATTTTCAGCTAATCGAGCAGGGTTGAACTTGGGCGAAGCCGCTGCATACTTGGTTCTTGAGAGCAAAGAAGATGCGGAAGCGCGAGGAGCCGAAATCCACGGGCTGGTTACTGGTTGGGCAAACACAAATGACGCCTTCCATCAAACAGCTTCTTCTCCAGATGGAAATGGCGCGTTTATGGCGATGACTCAAGCTTTGGAAAAAGCTGAATTACAATCTTCAGATATCAGCTATATCAATGCTCACGGAACAGGAACTCAGAATAATGATCAATCGGAGAGCATGGCAATCCACCGTGTTTTTGGTGAGAATAAACCACCCATAAGTTCGACTAAAGCGTTTACTGGTCATACACTTGCGGCCGCTGGAGCCATTGAAGCTGTTTATTCGCTTCTTGCCTTGAAGGAGAATAAACTGTTCCCAAATCTCAATTACCAATACCCCATTGAAGGAAATGATTGGCAGCCGCAGCTGGAAGTTGAGGATGCTGAAATCAATCACGTTCTTTCCAATTCGTTCGGGTTTGGAGGGAATAATTCAACCGTCATTTTTTCGAAAGCGTAATGTATTTAGGAGCTCCAACTTGCATATCATTTCAAGATACTTTCGGGAATGAAAATCCGTGGAATTCACTTGAATTAGTCACGGCTGAGTCGCAACTAATTCAGCCTAATTATAAAGAATATGTCAGCCCAGCTTCGCTGAGAAGAATGAGCACGGTTTTAAAAATGGGAGTTGCTGGAGGTAAATCTTCCTTGCAGCATTCTGGATTGGAAAGTTGCGATGCAATTACTGTAGGAACTGGTTTAGGTTGCGTTCGAGACACGCTCAAGTTTCTCAAAGCGGTTTATACTGATCAAGAATCTGGACTATCACCAACCGCTTTTATTCAGTCTACGCACAATTCTATTGCGGGCCAGCTAGCGCTGTTACTTGGCAATCATGGCTATAATATGACACATGTTCAAGGTGCATTGTCCTTAGGATATGCACTTTCCGATGCTGAATTGCTCATTGGCGAGGGCGATGCCAAAACGGTGCTGGTAGGGGCTGTTGATGAGAAAACAGATGAGTTGGTTGAGTTACTCGCTAAGCTTTCCGAAACCATTAATTATCCATTGCCTGAAGTAGGAGAGGGCGGAGCATTCTTTTTGGCCTCTAATGAAAAGTTGGATTCATCGCTTACTAAAATGGTGAAGCTGAGTTTAACGGATAAAGTTTCTGATGAAGTAGACTTGGTTTTGTCAAACACAGATGACGGTTTCAATTACACACAATTTTCAGGGGAACATTTCGCTTCGCCTGGTTTTGGTCTTTTCATGGCGTTGAAAGCCTTTGAATTCGAAAACGTTGAGAACAGCCATATCTCTTTTAATCAACCGAAACGTATTTTGGTACATCATAAATTGCTCGGACAAGAAATGAGCATTTTGCTTGAAAAGGTTTGAATTTCCAACGGTTAAATATTCTTGGTTTTGGATTGTTGATGATTTTGATTCCAGCCATTGTGCTTGGTTTTATTTCATGGAAGTTAATCCTGTGGTTGTCGCCAATTTATTTCATCACACTTGGTTGGGGCGTTTTTGACATTGGTTCTCAGTTTTTTATGCCCACTTTTTGGCGAGGTGCAAAGGGAACTATAAGTCTAACTTTTGATGATGGTCCAGATCCAGAAGTCACGCCAAGAGTATTGGATGTGCTTCGTGAAGAAGGTGTGAAAGCTTCCTTTTTTGTGATTGGAAGAATTGCAGAGAAACACCCAGAATTAGTTCAGAAGATAGTTGATGAAGGCCACGTGGTTGGAAACCACACGTACAATCACGATTACGTTTTTTCAAAAGAAAGAGCGGAAAAGCAAGTATCAGAAGGACAAGCAGTCATTGAAAATATAATTGGTAAAAAACCAGTCTATTTCCGTCCACCGTTTGGTGTAATGACGCCTGAAATTGCCAACGCAGTTAAGAAAGAGCAATGCGCCATAATTGGCTGGGACTTACGTTCTCAAGATGGACGCATCCGTACGAAAGAGGCAACAATTAAGCGGGTAAAAAACAATCTCAATAAGGCAACTGTTCTTTTGTTTCACGATACGAATCCAACTACGCCAGCCGCACTCAAAGAGATTATTCATCTTTGCAAACAGAATGGCACGAAAATCGTGTCTGTGCCAGAACAATCTGGAATTGAACCCTATAAATCGTAATCTAATGAAACTCATTTTCTCTTTATCGCTCATCCTCACAACGGCATTTACTGGTTTTGCGCAAGACAAGCTCGAAACCATCACCATCAAAACAACTATTGTCTGCGACCATTGCATGAAATGTGATGATTGCGGTTATAATATTGATACAAGCATTCGGAAAGCGCAAGGAATTAAAAAGGTGAATATCAACCCTGAAAAGAACACGGTTCAAGTGACTTATCGTGCAGATAAAACCACTCCAGACGAAATCAGAATTGCACTTTCTAAAGCAGGTTATAACGCGGATGGTGTGAAAGCTGACCCAGAAGCCTACGCGAAATTAGACGGATGTTGCAAGAAGGATTAAGCCTTTAAGAAGCATGCGTAACGCAACCACGTTTTTCCTTCTAATCTTATTTCCGTTTTCCCTTTCGGCTCAAGACTGGAAGACGCTTAACGCGGATGATTCTCAACTGATTGAGTTGAACTCTGCTTTGGCTAAAATGGAAGCTGTAAAAGGCGATATCAAACAAGAAAAAGCATTTTCATTTCTAACCGAGAAGTTGGTTTCTGAAGGTGTTTTTTATTATCAGAAAGAGAGTAAACTCCGCTGGGAATTCAATGAACCAATCGAGTATATCATTCTCATTAATGAGAATTCTATGCGATTGAAGGAAGAAGGAGAGGAGAAGAAGTACAAAGGGATGAACCAGATTTTGCGTCAAGTAAAAGAGATTATTCTTGGCTGTATTGATGGCTCAATTATCAGCAATACCAGTTACAAGACAGATTTCTCTTCCGATAAATCCAACATCCTAATTCAACTTCAGCCGAAGGCTAAAAACCTCAAAGAATTTATTCGGCAGATTGATGTAGAGTTTGCAATAAAAGGCTCGGTTTTAAAGAAGGTAACTTTGACTGATTCGTCTGGAGATAAGACTGATATTGGATTCAGTAATGTTGTGGTAAACCAAAAAGTAGATGAAGGCGTTTTTACTGATTTTTAGTCTTTTGGCCATATCAGTTCAGTTAGCTGGACAGCAGGTTGATGTTTTGCCGCGCGGCAAAGAAGGAATCTATAAAGCCGAATTCAATATTCGAGGAACGAAAATCAATGGTTTCCTAGCCGTTAAACACAAGAAAAACAACGCTTTACATGTTTCATTTATATCGCCAATGGGAAATAATCTGTTGGAAATACAATGGGAAAATGGCAAATGGAAGAAGGTTTATGCCATAGATAAATTGGGCGGACGTCATATTTTTGGGATGATGGCAGAGGAAATTTTGCTGCTGTTCGCCCATTATCAGTATGATGATAAATTTGTTGATTTGGGGAACGAATGGACGTGGAACAAAAAGACGCTTTTGCCTGTTTTTGAGAACGATAATTTAGCTTCGGTTAAAATTATTGGAAAACGACATCGACCTTCGAAAACGGTTAATTATGAACGTGGCGAACAGGACATTGAAAAATTGAGCATAAATCACCAAGGGTTTGCTTTCTCAATCATATTAGAACCGTTAATGAAAAAATAATGGCAACATTAACAACGTTTTACAAACTAGTTTCTGAGGAGTCGACCGAGTCGGGTTTCAATCTGAACATCGAGCTCAATAAGGAACACGAAGTTTATGAGGGACATTTCCCAGGGAAACCCGTTGCGCCTGGTGCGGCTCTAACGCAAATGGTACTTGATGAAGCAATGAGATTGACCAATGGCGAAAAGAGAATGACCGAATTTCGTCAGATAAAATTCCTATCCGTAATTGACCCTACGCAAGTGAATAAACTGAAGCTAAATTTCGACTTCAAGGAGCGAAATGGAACTGAAATGTTTGTGTGTATTGGGTCGGCTGGAGAAACAAATTACTTCAAGCTGAATGGTATCTTCGGTTGATTTGGAGAAATACCAATCAGAGTTAAAGCAGAGGGGAATCTGCGTAATTGTGCCTACTTACAACAATCACAAAACTGTTGCTAGAGTTGTTGAAAGCGTGCTGGAATACAGCAACGATGTAATTGTTGTGAATGATGGCGCAACAGACGACACGGCTGAAATTTTAAATCAATTTGAAGACAGAATTTATCGAATTGATTATTCCCCAAATAGAGGGAAGGGCTATGCTTTGAGAATGGGTTTTCAAAAAGCCTTGGATCTTGGTTATCACTACGCCATTACTATAGATAGTGATGGACAGCATTTTGCGAATGATATTCCGAAGTTTATTGAAGTGCATAGAACACACCCAGATGCCGTAATTATGGGTGCACGGAATTTGGAAGCAGAAGGAATGCCAGCCAAAAATGGTTTTGCCAATAGATTTTCAAACTTTTGGTTTCGCTTGCAAACGGGAATTTATATGCCCGATACGCAAACAGGTTTTCGCTTGTATCCCCTTAATAAAATTGCCAACATCAACTTCTATACTACTCGTTTTGAGTTTGAAATTGAGGTAATTGTAAAACTTGCTTGGCGCGATGTGCCGTTTGCTTCCGTTCCAATTCAAGTTACGTATGATCCAGAGGAAAGGGTGTCGCATTTTCGTCCGGGCCCAGATTTTACGCGTATCAGTTTCCTAAATGCTTGGTTTACCATTCTTACTGCGGCTTATCATCTGCCAAGGAGATTATTGCTGAAAGGAAAACTCTTGCAATTGATTAAGGAAGAGGCGATTAAGCCTGAAGAGTCTAACATTCGAAAAGCTGCAAGTATTGGATTTGGATTTTTTATGGGCATTCTGCCAATTTGGGGATTTCAATTGCTAGTCGGCATTCCAACTTCCATTTTCCTGCGGATGAATAAGGTGCTATTCATAACAGCTGCAAACATCAGCTTGCCACCACTTATTCCGTTTATCATCTTTTTCAGCTACTTAATGGGGCAGCCGTTCTTCGACAATGAGATGATTACCTATGATCAGATTGACGAGATGACGCTCGATAATATCCACGACAATTTCATGCAGTATGCCACTGGCGGAGTCATTCTTTCTTTGTTAATGGGCTTGCTGGGTTTCCTAACCAGTTGGGGCGTGCTTACCGCTCTCAGGAAAGAGTCAAAGACAATTCAGTCTTCCTAAACCTCTTTGTGCCTAAAACAGTCAATAGTATGGTCGTTTACCATGCCTGTTGCTTGCATGTAAGCATAAATTACGGTTGGCCCAACAAACTTGAAACCTCGTTTCTTTAAATCCTTGCTTAACAATTCGGCTAACTCTGTTTTAGGCGGAACATCTCTCATGGATGAGAAATCATTCTGAAGCGGTTTCCCATTTACAAAACCCCAGATGTATTTGTCGAAAGAACCAAATTCCATTTGCACCTCCATAAAAGCATGAGCGTTAGAAATGGCTGATTTAACCTTTAGCTTGTTTCTAATAATGCCAGTATTTTCCAGAAGAGAAGCTACTTTGTCTTTATCATAAAGCGCAACTTTCTTGTAATCGAAATCCTCAAGTGCCAAACGAAAATTTTCGCGCTTACGCAAAATGGTAATCCAGCTTAATCCAGCTTGGAATGTTTCAAGAATTAGGAACTCAAAAAGGCGTTGTTCATTATGAACAGGAACACCCCATTCTTCATCGTGATAATCAATGTAAACCGGGTCATCAGAAACCCAGTTACATCTTTTTAAACTCATCACAGTCTAAATGAAATGGAGGAAAGAAGATTATTTCTTCTTTTTCTTCAACGTCTTCGAATCCTTAATGAACTTTCCGTTTACAGATTCGCCTAGAATCACCACGTCTTTCGACTTCTCGTAGTCCATAACAGCAACCATCATTTCCTCTTCAGTATCTCTGCGAATTTTAATTCCGCTATTCGAACCCGTGTTTCTAACTTCCAGATAATATCCGTCCTTCAGTTTCTTCGGTCTAGTAGGAGGTCTTCCCATGTCTTCTTTTGTTCAATTTTCCAACTCTTATCAAACATTGTTCCGTTCAATCAGAGATATTACTATTAGCGGGAAATATAGGTATTACATCCAAACCTGTACATCCTAAATAGTAATAAGTCTTAACGGCATATTGTTCATTATAAATTTTGGGCGTTTCCCACGCCAAAAAGCGTGGGGCGGGCTCATACTCCTCGCTTCGCTGTGGGGTAACCGCTTCAATCCCTAAAGCGGGCGCTCCGATTAAGCCAAGTTGGAATTAGCCAACTGTTTGTCGGCTTCCAAAAATCGAACTCCCAACCCGAACCATGGTGCTACCTTCCTCCATGGCAATTTTGTAATCTCCAGACATTCCCATAGAAATCTCTTTGAATGATGGTAGGGTAGAGAAGAAGCTGGTTTTTAGCTTATCAAAAATGGACTTCAAGGTTTTGAATTCGTTTCTAACCTGCGTTTCATTATCCGTGAAAGTTGCCATTCCCATCACTCCAGCAATTTCAATGTTGTTTAATTCGGCAAATTCCGGTGAGGCAAAGTAAATTTCCGCTTCTTCTAAACTCAAACCAAACTTGGTTTCCTCTTCTGCAATATGAAATTGAAGAAATACACGAATAACTCGTTCATTCTTGGCAGCTTGTTTGTTGATTTCGCGAAGCAATTTCACCTTATCTACCGAATGAATACAACTAACAAACGGAGCAATGTATTTGATTTTGTTGCTCTGCAAATGGCCAATCATGTGCCATTCAATATCCTTTGGTAGCGTTTCAGATTTCGGGACTAATTCCTGTACACGATTCTCACCGAAAATCCGTTGTCCAGCTTGGTAGGCTTCCATTAAAACCTCGTTCGGTTTTGTTTTGGATACCGCTACAAGTGTTACGTTTTCGGGGATTTCAGTTTTTATCTCGTTTAAAGCTTTGTCAATTTCTCCCATCTGAGTGCAAAGTAAATAAGGTTAAACAATGCTCGGGCAACTATAACGCTGAACTTGTTACGTATCCATCAATTTAGACTCGGAAATAAATGCATGTTGACGGCTTGTTTAATAAATTTGAACCATGAGCATTTTGAAGGAAATGGAGCAGTATGGGGTATATGCACAACTTTCTAACGGAAAGGTGCGCTACGAGTTTGCTGGGCCAGAAAGCGGTGAGGTAGTTGTGCTTATTCATGGACTAATTGGCCATATGCACATTTGGGATTATCAGTTCAAGTTTCTGATAGAACAAGGATATCGTGTATTACGATTTGACCTTTACGGACGCGGGTTTTCAGAACGCGTTAAAATCGAACATGGTAGCGAGCTTTTTATGGCGCAAGTCTCTGACCTTATCAAACATGTAGGTATAACCGAAAAATTTCACCTGATTGGAGTGTCAATGGGTGGTGCCATAAGTACGCGTTTTGCCAGTCATCATCCAGAAATGGTAAAGTCCATTTTTTTGGTTGATTGTTACGGAATTCCCACTCCAAATGATCCTGGAATTCGTATCGTGCAGCCTAAAGGAATTGGAGAGGCGTTTATCGGAACATTGGGTGGTCCTATTCTGAGACGTGCACCTATGAAAGGAATTTATGATAAGAAGAAACACAAGGGTTTTGTGAAGTGGTTTTCCGCTCCTTTAGCGATAAAAGGTTCCAAACGAGCATTGCTGAGTACACTTAGGAATTTCATGCTCGAAAATCACGTTCCGCATTACGAAAGATTGAATAAACTTGATATTCCTAAACTTATTTTGTGGGGAAAAGAAGATGCAGTTTTATCATATAATTACGGATTGAAAATGCACGCTTTGGTGCCAAACGCACGGTTTGAAACGTTCGAGAAATGTGGTCATGTGGCACAGTTTGAAGAACCTGAAAAATTCAATCAATTGACGCTGCAATTTCTAAAAGAACTAAAGTGAAACGATTCCTCATATTCATCTTTTTAGTCAGTTCTGTTGCTTCCAAAGCGCAGAAAATTGAGGATATGCTTCATGAAATTAAACTTCCCGAAGGTTTTAAGATTGAGCTGTATGCTACAGATGTAGAAAATGCTCGCTCTCTGGCGCAAGGTCCAAAAGGTGTGATTTTCGTTGGAAGTAGGAATGAGGGGAAAGTTTACGCAGTTGTAGATGAAGACGGAGATTGGAAATCTGATAAAACCTATGTTCTTGCCGAGAGCCTGAATATGCCTAACGGTGTCGCTTACCGAGATGGTGATTTGTACATAGCCGAGGTTAGCAAGGTTTCTGTCATGCGTGGGATTGACGCTAAGCTGTCAAACCCTCCAAAAATGCAGACGATTCGAGATGATTTTCCAACGGAGAAACATCACGGTTGGAAATACATTGCTTTTGGGCCTGATGATAAGCTGTACGTGCCAATTGGTGCGCCTTGCAACAACTGCCTGAAAGAAGACGAGGACAAACGTTTTGCTTCTATTACCAGAATGAATGCTGATGGCTCTGACTTTGAGGTTTTTGCACAGGGCATCCGAAATTCAGTTGGGTTTGATTGGCATCCCGAAACCAAAGAGCTTTGGTTTACAGACAATGGCCGCGATTGGATGGGCGATACCAAACCAAATGATGAGCTAAACCGCGCACAGGAGAAAGGAATGCATTTCGGTTATCCGTACTGCCACGCTGGAGAATATGCAGATGATAAATTTGGCAAGAAGAGAACGTGTTGGGAATTCACCGTTCCAGCACGAAAGTTGGGCGCACATGTGGCATCTTTGGGAATGACTTTTATCGAGAAAGATATGTTTCCTGAGGAATACCAGAACTCCGTTTTTATCGCGGAACATGGCTCATGGAATAAGACGGTTCCAGATGGTTACAGAATTACCCGTGTAGAACTGAAAGGTAACTTAGCTGTTAACTATGAAGTGTTTGCCGAAGGTTGGCTCAGTGGTGCCGAACGATTAGGTCGCCCTGTGGATGTTCTTGAAATGGAAGACGGGAGCCTACTTGTCTCAGACGATTACGCAAATTGTATTTATCGTATTACGTATGTAAACCCTATTGACCAATAATAAATGCTACTTCTCGATACAATTCTTCCTCCGTCAGAATTACTCGAAGTGACCCAGCCCGTCAGTTCGAGTGATTGGAGGCACGACAATCGTATCGAGAACCAATAACCAAGCAACTCAAAAAAATGAACATTTTAGTAAAGATTATTATCTCATCACTTGCGGTTTTTTTAACAGCTTGGTTACTGCCAGGAGCGGAAGTCACAGATTACATTGCAGCACTTTGGGTTGCCATTGTTCTTGCGCTGCTTAACGGGTTTTTGAAGCCCGTGCTGGTTCTTCTCACCATTCCAATTACAATTTTCTCCCTCGGACTTTTCCTTTTAGTCATAAATGCAGGTATCATCTTGCTTGGAAGTAACTTGGTAGATGGCTTTTATGTTAATGGCTGGTTGTCAGCGTTGATATTCAGTTTTGTACTTTCCATTCTAACATCTATTATGGAAGCGTTGGGAGGAAACAAAAAGGCACGTAAATAATCAGCTAAAATGCCCACCGAAAAACGCTTCACTTCGCTCAAGGAGTTTTACCCTTTTTACCTAACGGAACATTCAGATTTCGTTTGTAGGACATTGCATTTCGTTGGTACAGGGCTCGTCATTTGTTTGGGATTTGCTGGAATCATTAGTCTCGATTGGAGGTTTTTTGTAATGATGCCGATTGCTGGTTATGGATTTGCTTGGGTTGGTCATTACTTTTTTGAGAAAAATAAACCTGCTGCATTTGCAAACCCGTTCTATAGTTTGGTTGCAGATTTTATGATGTTTTGGCATATTATTTCGTTCCAACTGCCAAAGAAGATGGCAGAATCTAAAAAACGCTATCCGTAGTTCCATGATTCCAGAAAAGGCTCAGTATTACATTGATCAGCTGCAAATGCTGAAGCACCCTGAAGGAGGCTGGTATAAGGAAACATATCGTTCGCTTGGTTCCATTTCAGAACCTGATTGTTTTGATGGCGATAGGAGCTATTCTACCGGCATTTATTTTCTACTCACAAAAGATAACTTCTCAGCTTTTCATCGCATAAAAAGTGATGAGATGTGGCACTTTTATGATGGCAATGGACTGACAATCCAAGAACTGAAAACAGACGGTTCTTATGTCAAACATGAACTTGGTCTGAATCTAGAAAATGGAGAACAGCCACAACTGGTTATTGATGCCAAAAGCTGGTTTGCATCCGAAGTTAAAAAGGGCGAAAGTTGGTGTCTTGTCGGCTGTACGGTTTCGCCAGGTTTCGATTTTTCGGATTTTGAAATGGCAAGTCGTTTACCTCTTTCCGAAGAATATCCGAATCATTCGGAATTGATTTCTCGATTAACCAGAACCTAGTTTTATTTTCGCGACTGATGGCTAAATACGCAAAGTGGTTAGGGGGAACGTTTGGATGGGCATTTGGTGGACCAATTGGTGCACTTCTAGGCTTTGCCGTTGGTTCATTATATGACAATGCCAGTGGCGATGTAATGAAATGGGACGACCCACAGGTCGGTTCGGGACAAAAGCGAACACGAGCACGTACGACTTCAGGAGATTTCGAGGCTTCGTTGCTGATTCTTACGGCTGCCGTAATGAAGGCGGATAACGCCATCAAAAAATCAGAGTTGGAATTTGTGAAGAGCTTTCTGAAAGGTCAGTTTGGAGAGGCTAAAGCGCAACAGCAGCTACTCTTGCTTCGCGAGATTCTGAAAAAACCGATTGAAATTCGTCAGGTTAGTATGCAGATTCGTTCGTTTATGGACCACTCTTCGAGATTACAATTGCTGCAATACCTGTTTCAGTTGGCCAATGCCGATCAGGAAATTCACGGCAATGAACTTGATATGCTCACGCGAATTGCTTCCTACATGGGAATCAGTAAGCCTGATTTCATGAGTATTAAAGCCATGTTTTTGGTTCAGAATGATGAAAGTGTTTATCAGATTCTGGAGGTTGAAAAATCAGCAACAGACAATGAAGTGAAAAAGGCATATCGTAAGATGGCCATCAAATATCACCCTGATAAAGTGAGTCACTTAGGCCCTGAGCACCAAAACGCTGCTAAGGAGAAATTCCAAAAACTGACAGAAGCCTACGAACGAATCAAGAAGGAACGCGGGATTAAGTAAATTGGTTAGGTGGTTGTCTTCTTTCGGATCTGAAACCAGCAGAACGAGTCATGCTGAACTTGTTTCAGTATATACAGTCAATAGTAACAGACCCTGAAACAAGTTCCTTTAGACTTGCAGAAGTAGTTTTAGCGTATAAACCTAGTCTGTAAGGATAAGGGAAAGGAGAACACGGAGGTGAACTATAAACAAGTTAAGAGCTAAGAGCTCATAC
>Ga0222662_1000149_pt1 | contig 65524 bp, 64 predicted proteins | sample AntAcemetagen600_FD_179821 | JGI IMG/M metagenome (GOLD analysis project Ga0222662, IMG submission 179821) | Saline water microbial communities from Ace Lake, Antarctica - #600 | ecosystem: Environmental > Aquatic > Non-marine Saline and Alkaline > Saline | place: Antarctica: Ace Lake... | reverse complement strand
CGACCAGAGATTTTAAACCACTTCGTTAACAAAACTAAGGGTGACACGAACTTGCTTAAATACGAACCAGACCTCTGCAGCTCACTCTTTGCTGCTACCGCATGAGTTCGAACGAACCAATCTCGAGTCATGGGGCGTTGCCCCATGCTAGGTTGAGTTGCCCCGTTGGGGCGTGTTGAGAAGTTGAGAGGTTGGGAGGTTAGGAGGTTGGGAGGTCTAGAGGTTGGTTTTATGGATCGTTTGATCTTTTCCGGCTTTTCGGCGGCTGGGACAGCCGCCCTCCCCGCAAGAAGAGTCGAGATGGCGAATGCGAGAGCAAGGACTTCCACACCGTTGTGGGTCGTGAATATCATTGGGGGGGGCATGTATTTTCGTGCCGTGCTGTTTTTGCGAATTGTTTCACCAGAATGGGGACTAGGGGGTAGGGAGACGTTTGCTAAAGCTGCACGGTACGGGATGGGGGGAGTTTGACAGGGGGTGCGGTCCTTGGCATAGGATGAAGCAGCTTTATCATGATGCAAACTTACAGTTACCACCAAGATTTACCTCCTGTTTCTCGAATTGCCTATGGCTGCATGGGGATGGGAGGCGAGTGGGGCGAGACACCGTACACCGATGCGCAGAAGAGCGATAATTTCGCGGCAATCGATGCGGCACTTGAGGCAGGCATTACCTTCTTCGATCACGCGGATATTTATCGTTCCGGCAAGGCGGAGAAGGTGTTCGGCGAATATCTCGCGGCGAATCCGAGAGTGCGGGAGCAGATCGTCATTCAAACCAAGTGCGGGATTCGAATGGGGTATTACGATTTTGATCCTGACTATATCATTCAGAGTGTTGAGGGTTCTCTTGGGCGGCTGGGGATCGAGCAGATCGATTGTCTACTTCTCCACCGTCCGGACCTGCTTGCGGAGCCTGCGCGGATTGCCTCGGCATTCGACCAGCTTCATCGTTCCGGTAAGGTGAAGGCCTTTGGGGTGAGTAATTTTACCTCAGCCCAAATCGAACTGTTGCAGGCCTCTGTCAATCAAAAGCTGTGCGCCAATCAGATCAGTCTCAGCCTGAACCATCACCACTTGATCAGCGACGGGGTCTTGTCGAACACCCATCAATCGCAATGGGGCAACCCACTGATTGATTACTGTCGTTTGCACGAAATACGCATCCAAGCCTATTCCTGTGTGGGGCGGGGGAGGTTGTTGGTCGATCGCGATGATTTTACCGAAGACGAAGCCAACGCTCGTGCCTACCTCCAGGAGCTTGCCGAGAAGTACGCCGTGGGGCTCGACGCCGTATTGGTGGCTTGGTTGCTGAGGCATCCCGCAGGAGTTCAGCCAATCCTAGGCACCGCGAAAGCGGCAAGAATTACGACGGCCTGCCGGGCGGACTCCGTCGAATTGACACGGCCTGAATGGTATGGCCTCTTGCAGAATATCCGAGGCAAGCGGGTCCCCTGAGCGAAATCCCAATTCTCGAACGGTGAACGGAACCGTTTGACCCGGCATCTTTGTATTTCGATGGGTTTCCTCAAAATGTTTCATCCGGTCCGAGTCGGACGGATTGAAGGCCAGGAAATCGCGGGCGTGACACTAGTTTACGCCTTATTACGAGAGGCTCTGTAGCCTCGGGCGCCGGCTGGGCATAGGTGGGCGCTAAAGCGACCCACCCACACTTTCGAGCGATACTTGGTAGCGGCGGTCGGCGACCTGTCCGCCGTATTGTCTCGATAAGGGGGGCACCCATAGCAGGGTCAGGAGTAGAAGTCTCTTCAAAAGCTTCATCGATCAATTGTGGCGATTCAAAAGCAAAGCTGTCGCCCCCTCGCGCTAGGCTTTGGGCAGTGCCCGGAATTCGCCGGTTGAAGGGGTCATTTTGCTGACGAGAACGATAGCGAGCCAGGAGAGGAGGAAGCCGGGCAGTATTTCGTAGATGCCGGGACCGCCGAGGAAGGATTGGTTCCAGCCCAAAGCAATCCAGATAATGACGGTGACGGCACCGACAATCATGCCCGCGAGAGCGCCGGTTCCGGACATCTTTTCCAAAGGAGCGAGAGGAGGATCAAGGGGCCAAAGGCGGCACCGAAGCCCGCCCAGGCATTGGCGACGAGTCCGAGGACTTCCGCATTGGGGTCAAGGGATATCAGAGCTGCCACGATGCCAACGAGGAGGACGCTGATACGTCCGGTGGTGACGAGTTGCTTTTCGCTGGCCTGCTTATTCAGGAAGATGCGATAGAAATCCTCGGTCAGGGAGGACGATGAAACCAGGAGCTGGCTGGAGATCGTGGACATGATTGCCGCCAGAAGGGCGGCGTAGAGGAAGCCGGTCACCAGTGGATGAAAAAGTAGATCCGCGAGAACGATGAAAATCGTCTCGGGGTCCGCAAGGACGATCCCGTTGCGCTCGGTATAAGCCCGACCGAAAATCCCGAGACTGATTGCCCCCACGAGGGTGATCCCCATCCAGCCCATGGCAATATTGCGGGCCTTGGGAACATCCTGAACCGAACGCACCGCCATAAAGCGCACGATGATGTGGGGTTGCCCAAAGTAGCCGAGGCCCCAGGCGACGGCCGATAGAAAGCCGAAGAAGGTGAGACCGTGGAAGAGGGAGAGGAAATTCGGATCGATGGATTGGAGGCGATTCGCTGCGGCACCGATGCCATCGCCTTGCCCGGTGGTGAGGATGACCCATGGCATGATGACCAGCGCCAGCATCATAATACAGCCTTGGGCAAAGTCGGTAAGGCTTACGGCGAGGAAGCCGCCGACGACGGTATAACTGAGCACGATGGCGAGCGTAAACCAGATGCCAAACTGGTAATCGCTCATAAAACCGAAGTTGACGAGCTCGCCAAAGGCACTGGCAAAGAGCTTTCCTCCGGCCACCAGTCCGGAGGCTGTATAGACAACAAAGAAGAGAACCACGATGACCGCCGAGACCATGCGCAGGGACAGGGAGCGGGAGGGGAAGCGGTTGGCGAGAAACTCGGGCACCGTGAGGGAATTGTCGTAGCGCTCCGTTTGCTCGCGCAGGCGCGGAGCCACGATGATCCAGTTGAGCAGGGCGCCGACAAAGAGTCCGATGCCGATCCAAGCCTCAATTAAGCCCGCAGCATAGAGCGCGCCCGGCAATCCCAGTAGAAGCCAGCCCGACATGTCGGAGGCTCCTGCGGAGAGGGCCGCTACAGCGGGATGAAGCTTTCTTCCGCCCAGCATGAATTCCTCTGAATTTGAGGTCGCCTTCTTTGCCGCGTAAAAACCAATGGCGATCATAAGGGCGAAGTAGATGAAGAGGCTGATCCAAATTCCGATATCCATAATACAATAATGAAGGTGCTGCGACTAGAGCCGTATCAGCGCCCCCTGCACGGTGGCAAAAGAAAAGAAGATCCTGAATGCAGGGATTGCGGTTGCGACACGGGCCCGAGCAACAGCCGTCGCTCTTTGAGCTATGGTCGTCAAGAACTCGGATTTCCACAATCTGGAAATGAGGATCCGTCCTCGGCGGGACCGTATGCGTATGCCGATGTAGTCAGCTCTTTTCTCTTTCAGCGAAAGAGGGGAAAGGGAGATTATTTACCCGCTTAATACCGATTCACCACCTCGAAGGGGGCGTTAAATCTGACGCAGATATCTCTCCGGATTCTCGAGAAAGCTTTTGGTAAGGGTAACATGGGCTAACTCGTCGTAGGCCGCTTCGAGGAGCACTCCGTCGTCAAAGCTCAGGATGCGGGCACCTGGATAAGCCAGCAACAATGGAGAATGTGTGGCGATGATAAACTGTGCATCGCCTTCCTCAACGAGGAAAACGAGGCCAGGGCCGGCACGGTAAACGGATAGATCCCGGCATCCACCTCTCCTTCCAATGCTATCCTTCGTAGAAAAATCATTTAAACTCCCGATAAGACTGCGTCTACTGGCAAAGATCGAAAGAAAAGAATTCGAAAAGGACGTCCAGTTGTGGCACGGAGTGAAACGCGTAGCGCGGAACGGAGGTGATACCACTGTCTTGATAGCTTTTCGTTAGTAGGCCCCTGCCGAATAGGTGAGTTCGTAACTGTGGGTATAGATTTCGAAAACGATACCAAAAGGATCTTCCACATAGACCATCTTAAACGGCTTTTCGCCAGGATAGTACTCTCGGATAGGCATCCGCTGCTTTCCTCCGTGCTCAACAATCTTAGTAACTAGAGCTTCAATCTCAGGATCTTGTATACAGAAATGAAAAGTCCCTGTTTTCCAATAATCGAATTCTTTTGGTTTTTCGTTGTTTTTAAATTCGAAGAGTTCAATGCCGATTTTGTCGCCGGTGGACATATGGGCTATTCTAAATGATTCCCAACCAGTTCCAAAAACATCGATACACATTTTACCGATGGCAGTCTCTGACTCTTCTGCAACATCAGTTGGTTTCATAATTGTATACCAACCCATTACATTTTCGTAAAAGTTGACTGCTGTTTCAAGGTCGGGAACAGAGATGCCGATGTGAGAGAATGTTTTTGGATACGTGTTCATTGATTTTTAGCTAATATCAAAGGTAGGAGCGCCAAAGGCTTTGCCTATCCTGCTTGGTTCACTTTTTGTTTTTCTTGAATGTCGCCTTCAACATACTGGTGAATCAGACCCGAGATCAAAGCCTGGTAGGGGATTCCTTTTTGAGCAGCTTTGCGTTGAATTCCAACCAGATCGTGAGAGGTTAAACGTATGTTGATACGCTTGTCTTTCTTGAATGTCTTTTCGCCAGCGCGAGCCAGCATATCGAGTAGCTCGCCAGAGGGCGTTTCGAGCTTTAAAGCCCCTACGTCATAAGCTTTTGAGAGTTCTTTTTCTTCTTTATTCATCGTTGATGCCTTTCTCTTTTAAGTAGTCTTTGGTTGCTTTTCGTTGAGGGAATGCGGTCTTCAAAAATATCGTGTCCCCGTCGATTACGTAGGGCACGAAGTAGATATAGTTGTCGATCGGGATCAAAAATACCTCTTGGTGTGGATACTCTTTCTGATTTGGGTGCTTCGTTCGTTTCCAAACAATACCTTTGCTCAATAGCAGTGCGATCTCCTCAAACGAGACGCCACGTTCCTCCTTGAGCCATTCATTCTTTTCTGGATCCCAGTCAAAATTCACAAGACAGGAGAGTGTGCCTTATCGGCATCCTGTCAATTCTTTCTGTGAACGATGAGTTCTGGCGATGGAGTGAGCGAGGGACGAGCGAGCGGCATTGACCACCAGCAACTTGATCGAACTTATTTGTAGGCGTCCTTTCTGTGGCGCACGCGTTCTACCTCGACCACGCAAATAGCGTCTTCAATAAGATAAAGAACTCGTTAATCACCAACTCGAATTCTGTAAGAAGTATCCGAACCATTTGCTGGAAGATGGGGTGGAGCAGGGCAGGGGAAAGCCACCCCACCATCTGGCGATGGTCCCCCCCTCCTTTTAAAAAAGGAGGGGAGTTTTTGGACGGCGTTTCTGAGTGGTGAACTCAGCACCTCTCTAACCGTATGCTTCGAATACCCCTTGGGATCATCGTCGGCTGGAATCGATCAAAAGAGGCCAGCTTCCCTCTACTTCGACGGCTTGTCCGTTGATTTCCGGTGGTTCGAATCGGGCGCGCTCGGCCGAGCGGCGTGCGGGTTCGATCAATTCCGGGTGAGAACTGTCGGTAACGTCGAGTACCTCGACGGATCCATCGGTAAGAATCCGAATCGAAAAAACAACCCGACCCCGGCCAAATCCCCGCCGTGCCAGGCTGATCGGTATCGATACCGGAGGAACGCTGAGGACCCGAGGCCCCCCTTTCAAATCGTCAAAAGTGAAGCGTCGGAGTTCTTCTCCGGCATCAAACCCACCCGCAAGAGCGGTGATTGCCGGCGTGGCCACCAGGTTTGGGTCCGGGTTGATGGACAGGGCGATGGGCAGTGCTTCCAGCGACATTTTGGCTGGAGGGGGGCGAAGATCCGGCGTGGCGGCTGGATTGGCCGTGCTGCGACTGATTTCGACCGGCTCGGGTGGCGGCGGGGGAGGCACTTCGACTTGTCTGACCTCCCGGACGGTCCATCGATCCTCGTCGGGATCCGGGGAGAGCATTCTGGAAAGGGGCAGAAGGAGGAAGACGAGTATCGTTAATCCGGCAGCTGCCAGAGCTGGAAGGACGCGGCTGAAAATCGACCTTTGTTCAGCCATCGGTGGCGCGGGTCGCAATGTTAACGGATTCGGCTCCGGCGAGGCTGACTTCATCCATTACAGCCACCAGATCCTCGGTCGAGGTCTTGCGGTCGGCTTGGATGATGACTGGTCGGGGATCTCCTTGAAGCAGTCGCTTCACCGTGGTTCGCAACGAGCGCAGATCGACCTGAGACCCACCGTAGTAAACGCCACCGTTGGAATCCACCGCGATCAACAGTGCTTCCTTCGAGAGTTCTGAGGAACTCGCGGCGCGCGGCCGCTCTACGTCGATGCCCGTTTCACGGACAAAGACGGTGGTCACGATGAAAAAGATCAGCAAAATGAAGACGACATCAATCAGGGGTGAGACGTTGATGGTCTCCTCCGTCAGGGGATCGTTCCCGGTTTCGCTGATGGATCGCCTGCGTTTCATGGGATTGCCGGAAAAAATGGGGTCGCGCCTTCGTTGCGTTTGCTTTGGGACTGCGATTTTAAAGCCTCTGCCTCCAGCGCGTAATAGTCGAGCGCGATACGGTCCCGGCCTCTCCGGAGAAGAGTGAGCAGGATCATGCCCGGGATGGCGACGAGAAGCCCCGCTTGGGTCGTGACCAGTGCCTCGGAAACGCCTCCAGCTACTTCCACGGATAAATTGGAGGCTCCGGGCTGTGACATGCCCGTGAAGGTAGAGGTCATTCCGGTAACCGTGCCCAATAGCCCGAGCAACGGGCAGATCCCCACGAGGATGCCGTAAAAGCGGATCTTTCGGTCGATCGGTTGCAAAATTTGATCCCGCACCGATTCAAACGCTTGAGGGATGTGTCGTCGCTTCGAGGAATCGGCTTCCGGTGGGTTCGGCCGATGATCCTTGATTTGAAAGAACAGTCTTGCCTGGGCGTAGAAGAGACCAAAGGCAATGACTGCCAAAGGGATCATCAGCGGTCCGCCCGCTTTCCATATTCCCAGGGACTCCTGCCAAAGCTCCTGCATCAGTCTTTTCTCTCCAATTGCTGCGAAAAAGCCTCCAAACCAGCTACTGTCCCTTGAGCGCGACGGGATAGATAGGCATAAAGGAGGAATGTGGGAATGGCCACGACCAAGCCGAATTTTGTCGTCAGCAGTGCCTCTGAAATCCCCCCGGAAAGACTCTGAGGATCACCTGTGCCAAAGAGCGTGATCCTTTGAAAGGTTGTGATCATTCCCGTCACCGTTCCGAGGAGGCCGAGCAGGGGAGTCGTTGCGGCAATGACGGAGAGGGCGGCGAGGCCGCGGGTCAACCGAAGGCGGATCTCTATCAGCCGCGCGTAGAGAAGGTCCTCCCTTGATTCGGAATCGGCATTTCTCGTTTCCCAAAGCGTTTCCCAGAAAGGGCGCAGGAGGAGTGGTTGCTTGGCGAGGATGTTTTTATACGTAAACCGGTCTTCTTTATTCCACGCAGAAGAGATGCCCGGCCTTGCCCTGCGAATGCCCGAGTGGATGCGGAAGAGGCTGAACCATTTCACCGTAGCGACAAGTAAGGCAATGGCAGCAGCGAGGAGAATCGGGTAGATCCAGATCCCCGCGCGCGCGATTTCACCGAGAAGGTCCGGTGTGTTCTGGCGAAGTGCGAGGGCTGCACCAGCTGTTGCGTCGAGAGGAAGAAGGCCGGATCGATTTGCCAGAGTGGTTCTGATTTGCTGACGTTCGGCCCGATTAGAAAGGCTCAGTTTCGGGTAAGTTGGATCGCTCGTATCAACGACACCAACTTGGTTCTCCGGACCGGAAAACCAAGCACCGGGTCCCAGGAAAAGTGCTGTTCCTTTGATTTCCCTGCCGTCGCCTGAATAGAGTCTCATCGGTCCGATTGCTCCGCCGATCGATTGGGCCAAGTCTTCCACCAAGGTGGGAAAGATTTCGAGGGAAAGAGTCAGTTTTTCCGTATCCTGAGGAGATGCATCCCATTTTTGCCTGTTGGAACGGGTTTCAGGATCCAGGTGATACCGCACGGTGTTTGCCCGCTCGTTGAGGATCTCATCGAGCAGAGAAAGCGCGGTGCTGCGGGTTACGGAGAGGCGTTCGACCTGATTTTCCAAGTCTGCAAGGGTCACCTCGTTGGAATCGGCGGCTTCCCGCAGCGAGCGGAGCTCGTTGCGAGAGTCGGATAATTGGCCGCGCAATTCCCGGATTTTTTGCTCCAAAGGGATCTGCTCTTTCTCCACCTGCAGGCGAAAGTTGCGCAAATCGGCCATCGCGGAGCGCGCCTGAGCTCTTCCGCTCTCGGCTACTTCAGCCAGACGATCCGCCCCATAGACAGAGGTGGCGACCAGAAGCAGGCTAAGGATGAATAAAACTGACCGGCGCATTACTTCTGTCGGCTTATGGATACCGGTAGTTCGACCAGTTCCGGTTCGCCCCGTCCTTCGGCCTGCGCGATCGCTTTGCTAATCGTTGCCGTGAACGGCGGGGTGATTTCCGGACTCCACTTCGTTCCGTCGAAAAGATACCTCCCCCCGAAGGAACCGTCTTCGGAGACAAAATAAGCACCTCCCAGTCCGAAGGCGATGAGATCGACCCGGTATTCCGTGTTCGTCTCCGGATCGGTGATTCTTATCGGAAGGGCATCGATTCGGGAATTGGCAGCTTGGACTTCGCGAATTTTTCGCAGGAGGACGATTGCCGGAGTTTCTTCCGTAAATTCAGGAGTCTCTGCGTCCCCCTCGATCCAGGGTGGAAGGAGGGACTGTAGGCGAGTGGTCGGCGGGAGTAGCTTGTTGATCAGTTTGTCGAGTTGCTGGCTCGCCGTTTCTTCTTTTTCGAGGCTGGCGAGTAGGCGTTCTCTTTTTTCCCGGGCTTCTGATCGTTCGGATTTAATGGATTCGATCCGTCTCTCTGTGTCAACCAACTGGGCTTCAATCATATCAATCTCAGCTTCAAGGATCCTTGTTTGCCGAGACCACTCCCGTCTCTCTGTCGATAATTGCTCCTCCAGCTCAATTGCCTTTTCGAAGCCGCTGACACTATCTGCTACAGCGTTGGGCACTTGGGTCTGAGCTACTGCCTGAATCATCGTTCCGGCAAGGAATGCCACGAAAATCCAGTGCTTGGTAAGCTGCTGGAGGATCGGGAGGTTACTCATCGGCCGCTTGAAATGTCTGCTTGATGAACAGGTTCAACCGTGCCGGGCTCCCATCGGGTTGGTAAATGGTTTCTTCGATGAGTACAGTGTTGATCCCCTGATCCGCACCGCTTGGGGTTATCGAGAAGGAAAAATTTGAAGGGTTGTGAGTAGCCGCATTTGGGTCTGGCAAGAGACTCCAGTTTTTGGCGGTTAGAAGTGGAGAGGAGATGATCGTGATCAGAGGCAGGGAATCTGCTACCACCTCAGCCAGAACGAGTCCGCGGTTTTCCAACGATTCCGGCATTTCAATACGCCCTGAACGTTCGGCCTTAAGCCATTCTTCGCTCAGGCTACCTGCTTCACTCAAGAGGGCAGTATGTTCCGTTCGAAATTCTTGCCTTTGTTCCGCAAAAGTTGGCCTATCAGCGACTTTATACTGATAAAATAAAAGGCCCGCGAAAATCGGGAGGAAAAAAAACAGTGTTGTGCGCAGAAGACCCGTCATAGCAATTAACCTAAAAAGTAGCCAATGTTCACTTGGATGCAAAGATAATACGATTGCATCTCATTATTGGTAGGCAATTCCCAGAAAAACAGGTCCGGTTTCAATATTTCTGGATTCGGTGATCTTTAATTGATAGGGCCCGCTAGTGAGCAATTGGAAGTAAGAGCGAACAGCGTCTTCCTCAGTAGCACCGCCAGGGTGACCTCGGTAGGCGACTATGGACAGGCGAAAGGAGTTACTGGCCATTCCTACGATGGAGCGGAGAGCGTGGAGGGTGGATGCGCATTGGGTAGTAATGGTATGATCGCCATGGGGCAGGTATCCTAGATTCAGAATTGCGGCGTCGATGCTCTTGATTTGCATCTTTTCAAAGGATTGGTCCATCTCGGCGTGATCGGCTTGGCGGAGAATTGCCCTGAATCCATTCTCTTTGAGGAGTTCACCCGTTCGCCGAATCGCATCCTCCTGAATGTCGATGCCGACAACATTACTGCCCGAGCCAAGAGTGCGACAGAGAAAGAGGGTGTCGTATCCATTCCCACAAGTGGCGTCGATCGCTGTGGCACCGGGTTGAAGCGCGGGGAGCAGCCAGTCGTGTGCCTGCTCATAGAGAGGTTTTGGGTGGTCTTTCATGTGAGGAGGAAGCGGTAAGGCTTTTGCGACCAAACGGGTCCGGCGTAGTCGATTCCGATTCGTGGGGTTCGTTTGACCCTCGTGCGGGGAATTCGGGGCCCGTCTGCGACGAAGAAACCGCATTTGGGTGTGACGGGAAGGCGATTGATAGCTCCAGTCATTCCCACACCTTTGGTCAGCTTACCCGGTCCGTCGTACTCGTGAGCGCCCCGGAGTAATACAGCCGCCGGATAATTGACGGGCCCGGTCACAAGATTCGCGAGCCAGTGAATTCCGTAACAGAGATACACATACCAATGTCCCGGTGGACCAAAAAGGACTTCACTTCTTTTAGTCCGTCCGCAGTGAGCGTGGCACGCCTTGTCTTTCAAGCCATCGTATGCCTCGACCTCATTGATTTGGAGAGATCTCCATTGGGTGCCGTTGTTAACGATGAGATTTTTACCGAGCAACTCACGCGCTACGGTGAGGGTCGGTCGGTCGTAGAAAGACAGAGGGAGTGGTGTCGGCTCCCGACTGGAAAACTCCGGCGTGGGCTGCGGCTTCTTTTTCCGAGAGCTCATGCTTCGTTTGAATTCCTCAAGGCGAGGGCTGGATCCGCCGCTGGTAGGCGGGGACTTTATTCTCGTGGGGGAATCGTAGCGATCCTACAGTTTTTTTCCCTGATCGTCGGTTCCACAAATATACACCTCTAGTCCCAACTGCTTGGCCAATTCGGCTTTTGCATAGAGGCAGTTGTTTGCCTGCACGGCATTGTTTGCGTAGGCGACATTGATGTGGTTCGCCTTGTGGCGGGCCATCATCTGATCCCGGGTAACGCCATAGGTTACTGCGTGCATGATTGGCCATTGTGGAGTGGTTTCATCCAGGCGCCTTTGGGTTTCCTTCTTCGGAAGAGTGATAACCTTGGCGCGTCCAATATCCATTTTGAGGCGATTGTCCTCCATGAAAATTCGGCTCCAGACAATTTCACCGGGCTTCGCCACACCGTGAAGTGTGCTGCCCCCGTTCGGGAAATACATGGCTGGCTGGCGGTAACCATGGCTGCCCTTCCATCCACCGATGTGATGTTCGATGGGTGCAGATCCACTGATCAGGAATACCCAAACGTACTCATCCGTCGTGCCGGATTTATCCCAGTCGCCCCATCGCAGGTCGTGCAGGGTCGTTTCCACGGGTTGACGCAGTGCCTTATGAACACGGTTGGTTAGGACGGCATCCAATCCACAACACTCATCGACTTCGTTGAAGTGAGGGTAGGGCTCGCCCGGGCGAATTACTTCGCCGTCTTCATTCGTAACGGGGGGGCGATCACTGCTGTTGAGCATACCTTCCACTAAATCGGAGGCAGGACAGAGGTCCTTCAGTCCCTGTTGATACTGAATCCCCAGGGATTCGCAGCCGAAGGTGTCTCCAATGCGGCAGGCCGCGATGTACATCTTGCACTGTTCAAGGACTTGATTCTTGGTCAGGTCTTTCTTGTGGTTCTTTCCAAAATGGAAGGTAAATCCGCGCTTTTCGATAAAGCGAAAAACTTCGTCAGCTTCTTTACCCGTCACCCGTTTCATTTCTGCCAGAAGAGCACTCTGGCTCAAACGTTCCTTGAAGACGCCCGTGGGGAAGAGGAGTTCATCGGGGATCGTCGCATTGTACATTCCCATGCAAAACTCATCAAAAACTCCCATGATCGACTTGTTCTTGTCGAGATCCGCAGCAATTTTTTTAGCAATTTTAATGGAGCGGTCGGTGCTTCCCTTGGACTTAAACTTCTTAACGTGTGACGTGGGGTGCTTTACTTCCCCCGTTTCTATCCACTGCGAGAGGTTCTTTTGGAAAGCTTTGTCGGTGAGGAAGTCCTCACTCCAGAGAGTCGAGTAGGGGACGCCAGCTTTGGTCAGTGAACCATTCAGATTGAGCATACCGACAAGACCCGGCCATGTGCCGCTCCAGTTCGCGACGGTCAGGATGGGCCCTTCGTGGGAAAGAAGACCGTGGAGGAGGTGGTGGGAATACTGCCATACTGCCTCTGCGACGATTAGGGGGGCCTTGCGGTCGATGGTAGCAAATATATCCATCCCTTCGCGCTGAGAAGATATGAAGCCATGCTTTTCCTCTTTTTTGTAGGAGTGAGCCCGTTTCAATTTTCCGCCAAGTTGCTGAACGATATCGGAGAGTTGACCCTCCATTTTTTCCTGCTCAGCCCAGCAGTTTTGGTTCGCAGAAAGACGAAGGTCTCCATTTGCGACGAGTAAGATTTGCTTCTTTGACATTATTTTTTTGGGTGGGATTACAGTTGGTTCAATTTGATACGAGCTTGCTTAGCGTTCTCGGTGATCGTTTTCCAGTTTTTTGCGGCGATGTCATCTTTTGTGGCGATCCAGCTTCCGCCTATTGCAAATACATAGGGAAGAGAAAGGTAGTCTGTCATATTATCTAGACTGACTCCACCTGTCGGACAAAACCGGATCCCCAGGTTGGCATAGGGCGCCGCCATAGACTTCAGGAAAGAAGGCCCGCCAATAGCTCCTGCGGGAAAGAATTTCAAATACTGACATCCTTCCCGGTATGCGGTCTGGATGTCCGATGCCGTTGCTACCCCCGGTATAAATGGGATTCCTGCATTCCTGAAGATGGAGATGGTTTCGGGGTCAGTTCCCGGAGCGAGCCCGAAGCGACTTCCTACCTCGATGGCTTCCTTCGCCTGCTGCTTTGTGACGACCGTACCGGCACCAACAAGCATCTCCGGGAAGCTGCGCACAATCCGGTTGATGGATTCGGCGGCGGCATCCGTCCGGAAAGTGATCTCAATGACCTGCAAGCCACCGGCCAAGAGAGCTTCGGCAAGTGGCTCGGCATCTTCCGCATCTTCGAGAACAATGACCGGGACAATTGGGTGGGATTCGAGGTCAGACATGAAGAACAGGCTAGATTTTCCAGCTCGTTCTGAGAAGCCTAGAGTTTGCTTTTTTTCGAAGTATTACCGAATTGACCTTGCTGCGACACTTTCTTCCAAGCGACTACATCAGAGTCTTGGAAGCGTGAGACCTCCGTCGATAAGGATCGCTTGTCCAGTAGAGAAGGGGAACTGCGCGGTGGCCAGCGATCCGACTGCTTTTCCAATATCCTCCGGATATCCCCAACGTGGTGTGACACAGAGACCATTCTCTATCAGACGGTCATACTTTTCCGTCACACCACTCGTCATGTCTGTTTTGATGATTCCCGGTCGTACTTCATAGACGGGGATGTCATATTCGCCGAGGCGGGCGGCAAAAAGACTGGTCATCATCGCGATTCCTGCTTTGGCAATACAGTATTCACCACGGTTAACGGAGACGACGGTTGCAGAGATCGAACCAACATTGATGATGGAGAAAAAGGATTCAGGGGACTCCGCCTTTTGTTCAATCATCCATTTTGCCGCTGCCTGAGTCAGAAAGTAGGGTCCTTGAAGGTTGGTTCCGACCACATAAGCAAAGCTCTCCTCCGAGGCATCGAGTATATCCTTTCTCTCTTTCGGTGCGACACCGGCATTATTGACGAGTATGTTCAATTTACCGAATTTTTCCTTCACCCGGGACAGCATCGATGCCCGGGCCTCGGCAGAGCCAATGTCTCCCTGGCAGTAAAGAACCTCGGCCCCCAATTCACTCAATGCAGTTATGGGTTCGGAGACCTGGGATTCCTCGCGCATCCCATTGATCGCGACATTGAAGCCCAGCTCCGCGAGACGCTTTGCGATTCCGAAGCCGATCCCCCGGCTTCCACCGGTGATGAGCGCTACGGGCCGGGTGGATGTTTCATTTATCATTTTCAATTTTTCGTTTATCATTTTTTTTGCGGAGTGTGGTTAAGGAGGACTGGATGACTCTAGCCAGTTCTGTTGCTTCTTTGGTTATGGGTAGGAGACGGTCTTCGGGGAGTAGTTCTGCTCGGTTGATTATTCTTAGCCAGATTCTTGATTCGTTCAGTTCCTTTTGAACAATGCGGAGTTTGTGAATAAAATCCGAACGACTTTCGGCTCCGCGTGCTTCCGCGTAATTGGGCGCGGGAGAAGTGCCGGATCGCAGTAACTGCTTGGCGATATGATTACCCGCCTCATCTTTGGGAAGCGATTTGCTGAGACGAATAACGCGCACCGCAAAATCGACCAGTCGTTCTTCAATTTCATCCGCAAGTTTTTGTTTATCCGACATGACTCAATATGAGAAATGACAAATAAAAAATAACCAAAGATAATTGCCTACGCTTCCAGCGTAGGAATCTCGAGCCACTTCCGCTCCTCGGAGCTTTGCAGGCCCAACTCTGCCAACTGCACGCCTTTGGCCCCTTCGAGTAGATTCCAGGGGAACGGTTCGTCTAAAACCACATGCCGCAAAAACAGTTCCCATTGTGCCTTGAAGGCATTCTCGTAGGTCTCCTGTTCGGGAACCTTCTGCCAGCCATCAAAGAAGGGGATGGGTTGGGGAATGTCCGGGTTCCAGACCGGGCGTGGGGTGTTGCCGTAGTGCTGTGTCCATACATCCCGCAGGCCCACCACCGCGCTTCCTTTTGTGCCATCAACTTGCATGGTGAGAAGGTCGTCCCTTCGGACGCGGACGTTCCAAGATGAGTTGAAGTGACAGACGACGCCGTTTTCCAGCTCAAAGGTTGAATAAGCCGAGTCATCAGCCGTGCATTTGTAGGGCTTCCCTTCTTCATCGATTCGCTCAGGAATATGGGTGGCCGCCAGGCAGGAGACGCCCTTTACTTTGCCGAAGAGATTGTCGATGACGTACCTCCAGTGGCAGAGCATGTCGACGATCATTCCGCCTCCATCCTCTTTGCGGTAGTTCCAGGATGGACGTTGAGGAGGGATGCTGTGTCCTTCAAATACCCAGTAGCCAAACTCACCGCGCACGGAGAGGATTTCACCAAAGAAATTATTCTCAACCAGCCGGAGGAACTTTTGCATCCCCGGCAACCAGAGCTTGTCCTGGACGACCCCGTTTTTAACTCCGGCATCGCGGCAGATTTTATAGAGCTCGTAGGCGTCCTCGGTTTTGATCGCTGTCGGTTTTTCACAATAAACGTGTTTTCCTGCAGCGGCAGCCTGTTTGACTGCGTCGAAGCGTCGAAGCGTGCTTTGCGCATCGAAGTAAATGGAGTAAGCCGGATCATTCATGACTGAATCCAAGTCAGTGGTCCATCTCTCAGCACTGCTGGTTTCAACCAGCTTCTTCAGCTTGATCTCATTTCGTCCGACCAAAACCGGGTCGGGCATTATGGTCTCGGTCGGGCTGACTTGAACTCCACCTTGTTTCATGATCGCGTCGATCGAGCGAAGGAGGTGTTGGTTGGTGCCCATGCGTCCGGTGACGCCGTTCATGATAATGCCGATTTTATGTGTTTTCATTTTTTTTTGGTTAGGAGGTTGGGAGGTTAAGAGGTTAAGAGGTTAAGAGGTTGGGAGGTTGGGAGGTTAGATATTTTTCTTTTTGTTGTTTTCTAAATATCGAAGGAATTCGCCGATTAGGTTGGCTACCTTGGTTGATTGGTTGAGGAGTTGATCGAATGTTTGGGAGTCTAGATAGCCAGCATCCAAAAGTGAGTAGGTCTGTGATCGAAATTCGTAAGCTGATCCAATCGCTATTCTTAGGAATCGTATGAATTCTTGATTGGTTCCGCGGCCGAAGCCTTCGGCAATGTTGGATCCTATAGAGATTGCAGATCGTCTGATTTGATCGCGAAGGGAGAAGTCTTTCGCTAACTCGCCGGATCTGCAGATTTCATAAGCCATGCGGGCAAGGATGCGGGCTTCCTTCCATGCTTCTATGTCTTCAAATTCGTCGATTTTACTCATAATCGATCCTGTTTCCCTCTGAATTCAAACCTCATAATCTCTAAACCTCACAGCTTCTAAACCAATGAACGCCCGCTTAGACATTTTCCAAATAGGCCTTCGTAATGTCGGCAAGATACTCGTCCTGGTCGCGGGCCCAGTGGCGCGTTGAGAACACTTCAACTTCGATCCAGCCTGCAAAGCCAGCAGCTTCGACCATTTTGCGGATCCCGCGGTTGTCGATGCAGCCCTCACCCATCAGCCCGCGATCATTCAGCATATCATCGGTGGGGGTCATCCAGTCGCAGACGTGAAATCCAATGATCCGGTCGCCTGCGCGTTTCAACTCATTCTCGAGTTGAGGATCCCACCATACGTGGTACACATCTACGGCGATTCCTACGTGGCTGGCTCCCACTACATCTATGATGTCATTGCACTGCCCGACTGTATTTACTGCACTACGGCAATCCGCGTACATCGGGTGGAGGGGTTCGATGGAAAGCTTTACGCCAGTCTGGCTGGCGTGGTCGATGCAGCTGGCGATTCCCTCGGTGATCTGCTTGCGGTTTTCTGCCAGGGAAAGTTCAGGCTTGGCCCCGCAGACCAGGACTACCTGGGGTGCTCCAATCGCCGCCGCCTCATCCAGGGCTCGGCGGTTGTCGTCCAGGGAAGCTTGTCGTTCATCCGAAGTGAGCCCTGGGAAGAATCCACCGCGCACCAGGGATACTGCTGTAAGGCCGTGGTCATCCAATAACTGCCGGGATTCGGCCAGTTTGCGTCCTTCCAGCCACTGCCGCCAGACACCCACTCCCGGAACTCCGGCAGCTGCATATTTTGCGCAGGTAGTTGGCAGGTCCCATGGCTTCGTTGTCATGGTGTGAATCGCTAGACGGGACAGGTCTTTCATGGTATGTGGGCTGGAGTTATTGATTTCCGATTAGTTTCTGGAGGCATTTGACGTCCTCCTTGAACTGCGCCGGACTGGCGTCGCGAACGAACTCGAGGATAACAAAACGATCGCCCTGAAGTTGGCTGACTATTTTGAGAAAATGGGACCATTCCTCGGTTCCCTCGGCGAGTGGTCTGCGGTCGACCACTCCGTCGTCCCCGGTCACCCAATGAAAGCAGTGCACATGGGAGAGGTGGGGGAGGGAGGCTTCGAGTTCTTTAATATCTTCGGAGAAGATTCCTCCGGTGCGCGGTTGCCAGAAGAGTTTTAGTTCCGGTAGTCCAACTTCATCGAGAAGTTTGTGAGCGGATTCGCAGGTGTCTGTAAGAGTGTTTCGATGATATTCGAGAGCAATAAGTATTCCCTCCTTCGTTGCTTCAGTAACCGCCGTGCGGATACGTTCAACGACTAATCTACGATCCTCATGGCTGCTCTCGTCGGATCCTTTATTGCCCGCCCAGATTCGAATCACAGGAGCTCCGAGAATTTTTGCCGTTTCCAGAATTTCCGAAAACGGTTCGGTATCCTCAGTGCAGCGGTAGTATGATCCGTATGAACTTACTTCCAGTCCGGCCGATTCCGTTTCTTTCCGCACGGCTCGTGCATTTTCAAAATCGCCCGGAGGAACGTGAACATCCCCCCCCCATTCAATGCCGTGGATGCCGCTTTTCGTAGCAAGGGTTATGATTTCAGTGGCTTCCAGTTTGCGGAAGGTGATAGAGCAAAGACCGATCTTAAGCATAATCTCTAGAGCTGGGGGTGTGTGTTGGGTGGATTGGAGTTGGCCCTTTCGGTGCTTTCTCTCGCTCTTAAGCAGAGTAGAAAGTGAGGTAGGGTTTATCGTCGATGAGGCGCTTGAGGTAGACCGCTAATTCCATTGCGTGGTAATCACCCCACATGGAGGATTCGCCATAGGCGACTTTTCCCTTTTCAGGTTTATGATCCCAGCCATTCGGTTCATGGTAAATCGAGTGAAGGAGTAGGCCTTGATGGTTCTCGTCAGTAGAAAGGTAGGGCTCTTGGAAAATTGTTGAGGCAACCTTCAAGCCAGCATTGGTGTATTTATCAGCTGCTTCCAAGTCGCCTTTGGCTTCGAGGTATCGACCCAATCGAAGAAGACCTTGTGCATCGATAGCCGCTGCGGTGCTATCTACCGGCTCGAAGGAGTTGAATGGATCGGCAGGCCGATTCATGTAGTCACCCATGTCACGGAGGCGGGGTGCCCCCGTGTCCCAATAGGGGATTCCGTCCGTCGGAGTATTGGCGATGAAATGGTCTGAGGTCGCTGTCGCTGCCTTGAGCATCATCGCTTCTATGGATTCGCGTCCACCGTATGGTTCCAATTCGTTATCGGAAAGGGTGGATAGAAACTCGAGCTCTTCGGCAAACCCACAAACGGCCCAGGACTGGCCGCGTGTCCAGGTGCTGAAGCCGGTGTAGCCTTGCTGGGAATTCGGGCAGCGATAAGCACCATCGTTTATGTTGAAAATAGCCTCATGAGTGGTGCGGCCCCATTCGTCGTAAGAGTCGCGTCCTTCCCCATAAAAAACAGAATACTGAGCCGTTGAATCAATGTGCTGCAGGGCACGATCCAGGAGGCTGATCGGCTTGTCGCCTTCCCCCATCAGGACATGCCCCAGTTGATGGGCTAGCATCAGGATTCTGCACGAGCGGATCGTGTCCACAAATAGTGAGTGTGGTCCATTGAAGGAGGGAATGAAGCCTCCTCCCTGCCGTTTGGTCCAACGACTGGCCTGTACGGCACCGGACACTTTGATCGCCAACTCGTAAAAGTGTTGCTGCCATTCATCCTCCGGGATGCGACCTTCCAGCATGAGACGGCGCAGGTTTCCGTACGTCGAGAGGTTGTTGAAACCATGGTCGTGAACTCCAACGTGACTCACATGAGTCGCCATCCGGGAGAGAGTCTTGGAACGCCCGGATTCCAGGCTGTCTTCGTCTCCGGTAGCATCGTAGTGAAGGATGCCGATTCCATAACGAAATCCTTCCGTCCATTCCGTCCACCCCCTTGTAGTGTACTGGCCTTCTACGGTAAATACGGGGGATCCTTTCGATTCATCGTAATTCTTATCGATCAGGGCGACTTTTTTGCCAGCAAGTTCAAAGAAGCGGTCCAGCGACGGTGTGAGGTCTGCGAGGTTCGGAGCGGATTTGGTATCGATCATGGGTTTTGGGAGGTTGGGAGGTTGGGAGGTTGGGAGGTTTGGAGGTTTAGAGGTTAAGAGGTTGGGAAGTTAAACTGGGACTGGTTCACCGGTCTTCGGCCTCTGGACGCTAAAATCGGTGTTCTTTTGCCAGGTGTGCGATGACCATCTCGCTGTCTTGCAAAATCTCGTAGGTATGCTCCAAGGCGGCGTCGAACTGAAGTGAGTCTCCATCGGTAAGGGTGTGTTGTTCCCGGGGAAGGGAGATGATCATTAATCCCTTGCGCACCCAACAGATCTCAAACTCATCCCCGTGGGCTTCCGGTTTTTTGAGCTTCTCGCCCTTGCGGGCAGAAGCATAAAAGAGGTCAATTCCTTTGAAACCGACCTTTTCGAAGTCGAACGGCCCCGAACGATAGGTTTCAGCCTTTTTGGCGTGAGCACTACAGGACTCGGCGAGACCCAGAAGATCCGTTCCCGAAAGCCCCAGAACCCGCGCAAGTCGATACAGGGTTCCCAGCTCAAGAACGGTCTGGTTGCGCTCCACTTTGGAGAGCCCGGCAATCGATATACCCGAACGGTCAGAGACCTCAGCCAAGGTTAATTGGGCTCGTTTTCTCAATTCTCGGACAATTGAAAAATCAAATTCTGACGATAAGGAATTCACTTAGAAGATAAAATATAGCTATATTCTTATCGTAGGAGAAATTAAAAGGCCTACTTTTTCAAGTCAAAGTCGCGTTTTGTTGAAAAAAAGGTGTGAACTGCTGTCCTAAAAAAGCGAAAGACCGAATATGCTCTCATAAATGATCCAAGCAAAAAAGCAGAGCAGAAGCAGCCCGCCTATCGTGCGGAAAATGATTCGCTTCCGTCGATTTGTGCGATCCCGTGACCCGGAGAACTCCTTCCCTTCCCGTGTAGAACGAGCCAGATGCTTCCCAAAGGACACGCCGAACCCTTTGCCCGCTCCAATAAAGGGACGATAGGACTTAGCCCGTTGGCGACGAAAATAACGCCAGCGGTAGTATTTGCGTAGAAAAATCATGTTGAAGGAAAAGGCGGAAGCGGTGACTCTACTCTCTTTGTCCAAAGGGGATCGAGTGAAAATAACTACTAAAACAATCCGCGACATGAAAGGGGACCGTCCCATCGTCGCGATCACAGCCTACGACTTTCCCACTGCAGTCCATGCAGATGAAGCCGGGATCGACCTTATATTGGTCGGCGACTCGGTCGGGACAACCGTCCTTGGCTACCCAACAACGATTCCGGTGACCCTGGAAATGATGGAGCACCACGCGGCCGCCGTCCTGCGGGCGCTCCCCGATGCGCTGGTGGTTGTCGACCTTCCTTTCGCTGAAGCGGCAATGGAGCGGGAGAACGTCCTGCGATCCTGTAGAAAGTTTCTTCAAATGGGTGCGGGTGGCATCAAGCTGGAAGGGGGAGTGGAACTGGAAGACTTGCGAACCTATCTGGTAAATGCCGGGATTCCTCTCATGGGCCACATCGGCCTCCTTCCCCAGCAGGTTCAGGTTGAGGGCAAATACCGTCGTTATGGCCTAGATCCTTTGGAAGCGGAGAAGTTGATCGTCGACGCCGAATCTGTCCAGGCTTCGGGTTGCTTTGCCTGCGTCGGTGAAATGATTGACGCGGGCCTAGCCGGAGAGATTCGTGAACGCCTCACCATTCCTTTGATCGGAATCGGCTCGGGCTTGGATTGCGATGGACAGATTCTGGTCAGCAACGACATGCTTGGGCTCGGTACTGATAAGGTTCCCAGTTTTGTGAAAATTTATGCCGAACTGGGCAAACAAACCCGGTTGGCTTTCGAGTCCTATCGTGAGGACGTAATCGAAAATCGCTTCCCATCATGAATTTTGCCGTTCTTGGAGCAGGTGCCTGGGGCACCGCACTCGCTTTACACCTCGATCGTATCGGGCATACCGTGACGTTGGTTTCGCGCCGCATTGAACACGCTGCGGAGATGGCTACCCATCGGGAGAACAAGGACTATCTGCCGGGGGCCAAAATCCCCGAATCCCTTCAGTTGGGACACGAGATCATGCCTGCCCTCATGGAGGCCGATGTCGTCATCCTGGCCTGTCCGGCGAAGGCCCTGCGTGGACTTTGCGAGACGATTGCCGAGAGCCGGGATAGCTCTTGGGGGATTTCTGCAGTCATTGCTGTTTGTAAGGGCCTGGATCCGAAGACCCTCGAATTGCCGATAGAAGTGCTGCAAGAGGTTTTGCCCTTTTACCCCAGTGGTATCTTGAGTGGCCCCACCCATGCCGGTGGATTGGCGGATGGCCTGCCGCTCGCCGCAACCCTCGCTTTCGACAAAGAAACCCCCTGGATCCTCGATCTACAGTCAGCCTTTAGCAACGAGCTGTTCCGCCTCTATTTTTCCGACGACCCGGTTGGGGTTTCTTTGGGAGGTAGTTTGAAAAACATTTTCGCGATCGCGAGTGGTTGCTGCGATGGCCTCGGTCTCGGCGACAACGCTAAGGCCGCACTCCTGACGAGAAGTCATGCTGAAATGGTGGAAATTGGTATCGCCCTCGGCGGAAAGCGGGAAACCTTTTCCGGATTGAGCGGGATCGGCGACTTGGTCGCAACCAGTTACGGGATATGGAGTCGCAATCGCACCTTCGGCGAAAATCTCGCCCAGGGGAAAGCGGTTGAGGAGCAGTTGGAGAAACGGAAAACCGTAGTGGAGGGGGCTCTGTCGGTTCGCTGGTATCGGGAGCGCTGTCGGAAAATGGGTCTGGATACTCCGATTCTCGATCAGGTATATGCCTTGGTTTACGAGGAGAAAGAGCCAGCGCGTGCCCTGAGTGATTTGATGTCGCGGCGCCTTAAATCAGAGTAAGGTGTCCCTTTTATTGTAATTCAGCAGTGAACTGATCATAGTATTATTAATGAGATCATACCCTTCGCGATTTTGTCTTTTCCTACTGTCGGCTTTCCTCTTGCTACAGGGGTGCTACACCGTTCCCGAAACGGGTCGATCCACTTTTACTCTCTTACCCGAGAGTCAGGTTACTGGGATGGGGCTTTCGACTTTTGAAGAGATCAAGAAGCAACAGCCGTTGATTACCAGTGGGCGCAATTACGAGATGATCCAACGGGTGGGAAATCGGGTCGCCAAAGCGGTGGGCTCGGATTTGCCCAATGCGGACTGGGAATTTATTTATATTGATGAAAACCAGCGCAACGCATTCGCCCTGCCCGGTGGCAAGATTGCCGTTTACGACGGTCTTTTCGAAGTTATCGACAACGAGGATGAGCTCGCCTTTATCATGGGGCACGAGGTGGCTCATGTGACTGCGAGGCATGCAAATCAGCGGCTTTCACAAGCAATGGTGATTGCCGGGATCGGAATCGGAGTCGGCTATGCCATCGAAGATCTCGACCAATCAGAGAAACAATTGATTGTAGCGGCTTACGGTCTCGGTAGCACAGTCGGCGTTGCCCTTCCCTACAGCCGACTGCACGAGAGTGAGGCGGACTTTATCGGCCAGCTTTACATGGCGCGGGCAGGGTATAACCCTGAGGTATCTCCGGGTGTTTGGGATAAAATGGCCGCTGCTTCCGGAGGCGGAGGCCCTCCCGCCTTTCTGTCGACACACCCGTCGAATCAAAATCGTGCTGAAGAATTGCGCAAAAGCTTGCCGGGGGCGATGAAAGAGTATCAGAATTCCCGTTACATAACCGGCGAACGCTAGTAGAGTGTTATTCGTTTGTAGGGTCCGGCGCTTGCCGCCGCGCCGTCCTGATTTAGGTAGGGACAGGCGCTTGCCGCCGCGCCGAAGGAGTGGTGTGGCGTGCTCGCTTGCCGTTTCGACAAGCTCAAGGCCCTGAGTTGATCGAAGGGCGAGCGCCTGCGTCAGAGTAGCCTTGCCCGCCTCCCCCACCGGCCGTGGATCAACCTTTCTTCGCCTGCTTCTTGGTCGCTTTGCGGGCGGTCTTTCGCGGAGCCCTTTCCGGGAACTCGAAGCCCAATTTACCTCCCGGTTTTAAGACGAGAAAGGCGTCGAACTTTCGTTTGGTCCGGTTGGAGCGAAAGCCCGGAACCAGGTCGGTTTTTCCTTCCTTGATGAGTTTCTCAAATACGGGCCTCTCAATTGTTTTGCCAAGAATGTTTCGGGCAATCTGGAATTCACAATTGTCTCTATCCTTGGCCCGCTCCGCGCAAATGTAGGCATTGGGAGCTTCGTGGACGGAAGCGCCGCAGAGAGGACACTCTCCTACGATGTCGGCGTTGGCCAGGTCGATCTCACCGCCTTCCCCACCGCCGGAGTCGCCGAAGTCCAACTCAACCCGCCAGGTGCCGTTATCCTTCTGAATTAGCTTAATGATGGCGGAGAAAGCTTTCCCCGCTTTAGAGCGAAATCCGTCCAATGGGCCGATCTGTTTTTTCTCGAGCAGTTCTTTCACCTCGTTTTCTTCCATCGCCCGGTTGCCGATGACTTTGTTCACCTGCAGAGCGGGAATTTCGCGGTTGTTGATCGTGACCGAATCGCTGGAAATAAACGCCTTAAAGTTTTCCAATAAGGGCTCCTCGTTGGTGATGGAGTGCAGCTTGGATTTAGTGGGTGCCGGAGGATTCTTCAGTGCATCGGTGATTTGGCGGGTCACTTCTTCGATGCCTTTCATGAACTCGGAACGTTTTAATTTCCCTTCCTCCATCTGTTTCAATCGATACTCCCACTGGCCGGTCAGAGCAGGGCTGGTGAGCAGTTCGATGTGGAAAGCCCGCAGAAATTGAATCAGGGACTCACCCTTGGTTGTCGGGAGGAGCTCCTTGCCGTCCTTTTCCAGGTATTTCTGGTTGGCGAGGTTGTCGAGGATGCTTGCGCGTGTGGCCGGAGTGCCCAGACCGCGCTCGCGCATGGCTTCGGCGAGATCGTCATCCTCCACTTGCTTCCCGGCATTCTCCATCGCGGAGAGTAGGGTGGCCTCACTGTAGCGTGCGGGGGGGCGGGTCTCGTCTGCCTTGATTTCAATAGTATCCACGACAGCGGATACAGGAGGCGTTTGTTCGGAGGGAAGCGCGGGGATGGTGTCGGGAGCGCCCGAACTCTTCCCGTAAACGGTGAGCCACCCCGGAACGGCCAGGACTTTCCCATCCGTGCGGAAAGTATGTCCGGCCACGACGCTCTCGCGGGTGGTTACGTCGTATTCGGCTGGTGGATGGAAAACGGCTAGGAAGCGCCGCACGACCATGTCGTAGATCTTTTGCTCCGCATCGTTGAGTGACCGCGGTGTTTGGTCGGTCGGGATGATGGCAAAGTGATCGCTGACCTGCTTGTCGTTGAAAACGCGCTTGTCGTTGGGGTTGATCCGATTTTCGGAGAGGATGGTGTCGACGAAGGGCTTGTAGGTGTTGGGGAGCTGGGCCATTGCATCGCGGCAGGAGCTTCCATAATCCTCGGGCAGTGCCCGGGAGTCCGTCCGCGGGTAGGTCAACATCTTGTGCCGCTCGTAGAGGGATTGAGCGATAGAAAGGGTGTTCGCGGCGGAGAAGCCATACCGGTTGTTTGCTTCCCGTTGCAGGGTTGTTAGGTCGTAAAGGCGCGGTGCTGCTTGTTTTGAGCGCTTCTTTTTTTCCGTTACCTCGGCATCTCCACCGTCGCGTGCCTCGGCGGTAATCCGCTCCGCTTCGGGCTTTTCCCAGATTCTGGAGGCACGGTCATGGGGATTCGTTTCGGATTTTTTAAAGTCCGGTCGTTGGTAGGTGCCCTCGTAAGAGCCAGTCTCCAACTGGAATTTGGCGACCACTTCCCAATACGATTGTGGGACGAAGTCCCGGATTTCCTGTTCGCGGTCGCAGACCATAGCGAGGGTAGGGGTCTGCACCCGGCCGACATTGGCGGCGGTTCCCCCACGGCGGCCGAAGGTAACCGTGGCGCCCCGGGTTGAGTTTAGACCGATCAGCCAGTCCGCCTCCTGGCGGCTGCGGGCAGCATCCTGGAGTGGCTGCATTTTCTCCCCATCGCGCAGGGAGTCGAAGGCTTTCAGAATGGCGGCTGGAGTCATCGAGAGCATCCAGAGACGCTTGACCGGCTTCTTCACTTTCGCCTGTTCCTGAATGAGGGTGAAGATAAGTTCACCCTCGCGGCCCGCATCACAGGCATTGATGATTGTGCCCACGTCGTCGCGCTTCATCAGGCGCTTCAACTCCTGCAGTTTCTTCTTCGTCTTTTCGACGGGCTTGGTCTTAAACTTGGGCGGGATGATGGGGAGGTTGTCGAGCGTCCACTTGCTGTAGGCTTTATCGATCTCCTGTGGCATCTGCAGTTCGACCAGATGGCCGAGGGCTGAGCTGATGACCCACTCGTCGTTTTCGTAGTAGTCTCCGTTTTTTGGGACTTTGCCCAAGACGCGGGCCAGGTCTCCGGCAACGGACGGTTTTTCTGCAATTACAAGTTTCTTCATGCCGGAAATCGGTGGAGTCCAGTGGACTAGGAAAGACTGGAAAGGATGGTGTCGAGATTGTCGAGTAACTCTCGCATGGATTCCTCCGTTTCGTCGCCCATGTTGGAGATGCGGAAGGTTTTCCCCTTCAACTTGCCGTAGCCAATATCGATGACCATGTGGAACTCGTCCTTAAGGCGGCGGTTGATGGCTGCAAGGTCCAGGTCGCGGGTGTTGCGGATACAGCTGAGTGTCTTCGACGCGTATTCCGGTGCCGGAAGGAGTTCAAAGCCCTGCCCCGACATCCACTGGTGAACCAGTTTGTTGAGGTCGGCGTGGCGTTGGTAGCGATTCTCGATTCCTTCCGCTTCGATGTCTTCAAGTTTTGACTTCAAGGCGTTGATCAACGGGATGACGGGTGTGCTCGGCGTCATCCCCTTTTCGTGGTTGCTCAAGAACTCCACGAAATCGAAGTAGTAGCCGCGACCATCAACCGTTTTGGCCCGTTCCATGGCTCGTTCTGAAACCGAGAAAATCGCTAGTCCAGGTGGCAGGGCGAGTGCCTTCTGGGAGCCGGTTAGCATCACGTCGATGCCGAGCTCATCTTTTGGCACGGGAACCGCCGAAAAAGAGGAAACGGTATCTATAATGGAGAAGACGTCCGGAAATTCGCGCAGAACTTCCATGATCTCCGGAAGCGGGTTCATCATGCCGCAGGAGGTTTCGTTGTGAACCAGGGTCACCACATCGTATTCACCCGTGGCCAATTCCTTTCTCAGGGCCTCCGGATCGATGTTCGATCCCCACTCGGCCCGGAGCTGGCCCGCCTCAAACCCGGATCGCAACGTTACATCATACCACTTGTCGGAGAAGGCCCCGCACATGCAGTTGAGAACCTTTTTCTTGGCCAGGTTGCGAACAGCGCCTTCCATCACACCCCAGGCACTGCTAGTGCTGAGGAAGACGGGGTCCTTGGTAGCAAATAGGGTCTGTAAACCGGGCTGAATGGATTGATAGAGTGAGACGAAATCGGGACTCCGGTGACCGAAGACCGGTGTGGTCATCGCTTGGTAGGTTTTTTCGGAAACCTCGATGGGTCCGGGAATGAAAAGCTTATAACTCATGTGTTCGTTGACTTGATAATGGTGTGATTGTCCTTCCCGAGGGTGATGGCCTTGGGTTTCCAGGTTTTGGCTTCATCAGGATCAACCTCGGCAAAAGCGATTATGACAAGCAGGTCTCCGGCTTTGCCTTTGTGTGCGGCTGCCCCATTCAGTGAAATCCTGCCGGATTCGCTGGCCGCTGGGATGGCGTAGGTTTCAAAACGCTCTCCGTTGTCGATGTTCCCGACTAGGATTTTCTCGTATGGCAGAAGCCCAACTCGCTCCATAAGAGCCGAATCAATCTCCAGACTTCCTTCATAATGGAGGTCCGCATCCGTGACTTTTGCCCGGAGGATTTTTGATTTCATTAAGTGAAGGTGCATGACTCGAATCTAAATGCAGTTGTCCAAACGCTTGCCTTTGTCCACTAAAAAACCGAAATTTTCGTGTGCGCGACCTAAATCCGACCCCTGAAGAGATTGCTTCGATTCGAATTCCCGAATCGCCGTGGTTCAGGCAATTGATCTCTCGGATGGGGGAGGAATTCGTGCGCATGAGGTTCACTAAGGAGCAAATTTTGCTCGAAAGGATGGCTCCCGTTTTTCAGTCCCCGACCGGCATGGCGGATCGGAGATGGCCGGTTCGTTTTTTGGAAAACGCGGTGCGGTGGAGCGGATTAGGCTCTCGGGCGCGGAAGAATTTTTTGACGATTCAACGGATTGAGAGAGAGTGGGAGCTTCCAGGCCTCGCGGCGAATTTGGACGGATTTCGACTGTTGCATCTGTCGGATTTTCATCTCGATTTCGATCCGGAGTTAATCGGTCGGTTGCGAGAGGCTTTGGGGGACTGGGAATATGATGTGGTCTGTCTCACCGGTGATTTTTTCGACCTTGTTTTTGAGGAAAAAGCCGTGGATGAGGTGATTTTAGGGGATTTGCTATCCCTCTTTTCCGGTCCGGTTTATGCGGTTTTGGGCAATCACGATATTTTTCGGGTCGGCGAGGTTCTGGAAGGCCTTGGGGTGCGTGTGCTGATGAACGAATCCGGGATTCTGGGTGGTCCATCTGGAAATCTGACTCTGGCCGGAGTGGATGATCCCAGATTGTACAAGACTTCATCGGTGAACAACGCACTTAAAGGCGCTAAGTCGGGTGGACCGACGATACTTCTCGCCCACTCGCCTCAAATTTTTGAAGAGGCTGCGGCGGGAGATGTGGATTTAGTCTTATGTGGGCATACCCACGGCGGTCAGGTCTCCCTACCGGGCCAATTTTCGCTCGCGAGTAGTTCTGACTGTCCTCGAAAAATGGTTTCCCGCGACTGGTATTTTAAAGGCATGCACGGTTATACCTCCCACGGTTGTGGCGGTTGCAAGCTGCCATTTCGCTTCAATGCGCCAGCGGAGATAACGCTTCACACGCTCCGGACTGCTGAGGCTAAAACTTGAAAGTCGCCAGAATGCGAACCGGAACCAGGCCGAGTTTACCTTCTGAATTGATCCCCTCCAAACCAAGGAGGCTCACCTGCGAGTCATCTGCTTTCGGGGCGGTCTGGTAGCGAAGGCCACTTTCGATACCGATTTCAAAAAAGTCGAGAGGGGTGATGATAACGGATAGAAAAACACCGCCACTAAAGACCGTAGTTTGCTTATACAGAGGAATCTGGCTCACATTTGGGATGGAGGTAACGTTGGCTTCGATATTATCGACCATGGCACCGCCTGCTTGCACGGAAATGAGAGATTTGATCCAGCTGCCTTCGCCGAGCCCCCAGCGGAAGCCGGCATAAATACCAGTGTCGGAGTAATCGGAGAAGGTCGCGGTCAACTGGCTCCCATTGAATGATCCCAGGGAAGTGGTCTTGCCGGTTGCTCTGGTATGGGAAATTCCGAGGTATAAGCTGCGGGTAGCGTCTTCCCAGAAATCAACCTCAACGGCGAGGTCCAGAAAGTCCTCGTAAGCATCATCCCAGCTCAGGGCCTGAATGTTTGCTGCATTCCCGGTAATAACCTCATTCCCGTCTGGGTCTGTAGTGGTCGTTGTCTGTTCTGCGGTGCTACCGGTAAATTCACCCATCACCGGGTAGGCTGGACCCCCTTTTATTGTGATGGACCAGTTTGAGATATCCGGCCCTCCACCTTCTTCGTCGGCAAAGCCGTTGGTCAAAAAGAGTAACGGAAGGAAGCAGAGAAGTCGTTTGCTCATAGTGGGTCGGGTAGTGGCTAATCTTCGTTGTCGCCGATCCCAAGTTGGATCCGGACTTCGGGAAATTCGTTCAACTCGGCAAGAAATTCGTCGGTATCGAAGTCAGCGACAATAAAATCACCCAGTTCGAATGTGGGAGTCTTGGTCTGGCCACTGATCTCAACCATTCGATTCATTGCCGCCTTGTCGCGATTGACGTCTTGGATATCAATATCAATTCCGTGCTGGTTGAAAAATACCTGAGCTTCCTGGCACCATGGGCACCCTGCTTTGATGTAGAGGATTGGTTTTTCCATCATTGAAATAATGTCTAGAGGTGTTCCGATCTTTTTACCAGAAAGATTTTTTGGGAGGCACGAGCTCCGCCTCGTCCGCGCGTTGTGCTCCGGCTGTTATTCTGATGGTTCCCAGCCATTACTCATTCGCCGCGGAACCGCGAAGAGCTTCCCTCAAAAAAAAACCTCACCCCCCCAACAAACCCAGAAGAATACTTGCCACCAAGGCTCGCCTCAGTGCATTGCTGAAGTCCCCACTTTTCATGCCAACGAACGAAGACATTCACATCCATGGTGCCCGACAGCACAATCTTCGGGATCTCGATGTCAGGATTCCACGGGGAAAGTTGACCGTGGTAACTGGCGTCAGTGGATCGGGCAAATCATCTCTGGCCTTCGACACGCTCTACGCCGAGGGGTATAGAAAATACATGGAGAGCCTCTCGCCCAAAGCGAGGCAGTTGCTCGATCAGGTGGATCGTCCGGAAGTGGATTACATCGAGGGTTTGTCTCCGGTCATTGCGATTGAGCAATTGACCGGACAAGGGGCCAACCCACGCAGCACGGTTGCCTCCATCTCAGAGGTGGCTGATTTTGCCCGCGTTCTCTGGGCGGTAGCAGGAATTCCCTCCTGCCCGAAAGATGGTGGGCTAGTGAGTCGCCGCTCGGTGGATGACTGCCTCGAACGCATTTTTCAAGAACCTGAAGGCAGTCGGATTCAGATACTGGCTCCATTGATGGAGGCCAAGCCATCCGTGATCCGCGAGGAGCTGGAAACCCTACGCCACAAGGGCTACACGCGCATCCGCATCGATGGGCGGATCGCCGGTCTCGAGGAGAGCGATCTGGTCGACCGCAGCCGCAAGCTGCAGCAACTCGATTTGCTGATCGACCGGGTGGTTCTCCGACCCGATCAGCGTGGGAGGGTCGCCGACTCGCTCGAACTGGCTTTCGGCGAGGGTGGGGACCGTGCGACCATCCTTGTTCAGGAAACGAAGGACGCCCCGTGGCTGGAAATTCTCCTCAGCCAAGCTCATGCCTGCGAAACTTGCGGCGAGGTTTATCCGGCTCCCTCGTCCCGCCTCTTCTCCTGGAACAATCCCGATGGCGCCTGCCCGGAGTGCGACGGGATTGGGAATATTCTTCGCTTCGACGAGGATCTGCTGGTCCCGAACCCCTCGCTCTCCGTCAAGAAAGGCGCTTTGAAACCCTGGCGGATCGGTTCCAAAAGAATGATCATTCGTCGCAACGCCCTTTTGCGACAATTGGCCGAACAACTACCTTTCGACCCGACAACCCCTTGGGAAGATATTGATAAAGCTGTCCGCAAATTGATCGTTCACGGGTCGGGAGATCAGGAATTTACCTTCAAACTAGGCCCTGGGAATCGCAAGCCGAAGGAAATGCCATTTCCCGGGGTGATCCCCGATCTGGAGGATTCCTATCGCACTTCATCGAGCGATGGCCTCCGTGCCCGCTTGATCGCTTATCAACGGAAATTACCGTGTCCCGCGTGCGACGGAGCCCGCCTGGGCGCCTATCCACGCAATATCCGGGTGGAGGGCTTGTCCTATCCCGACTTTCTTTCTCTTTCGATCAATAATGCTTTCAGTCAAGTGGATGGATCGATTCGCAAGTCAGCGGGGAAGCTGGTCTCGGAGGCGCTGGATGGGCTCGCGCACCGCCTGCGTTTTCTAGAGGAAGTTGGTTTGGGCTATCTTACCCTCAACCGCCCCTTCCAATCCTTGAGCGGAGGGGAAGCACAACGGGCGCGATTGGCAACCCAGCTCGGGATGGGGCTAGTTGGGGTGATCTATGTCTTGGATGAGCCGAGTATCGGACTGCACCCGATCGATATGCAGCGCTTGATCTCGAATCTTCATCGACTCCGCGACCGCGGGAATACCGTTGTCGTTGTTGAGCACGAGGAGGCGATGATTCGGGCGGCGGACTATTTACTCGAGCTCGGTCCGGGCGCTGGCTCGCTGGGAGGGGAACTAGTTTTTTCCGGGAGTCCGGCGGAGATCGTGAAAGAAAAAACAAGCCGTACGGGGGCTTATCTTTCCGGGCGGGAGAAGCTGGTTGACCAGCGCAACCTGCGGAAGCCGGGAAAAGCCTTTCTGGAAATCCGCAAGGTAAACGAGCATAATCTCGCCGGATTTGATGTGCGCTTCCCTGTGGGCTGCCTGAGCGTTGTTTGTGGGGTCTCCGGTTCGGGCAAGAGCACTCTTGTCCACGACATTCTCGCTGCAGCCGCGGCGAAGAAGCTGAACCGCGCTAAATCTGTCCCCGGCGCCCATGGCGGGATTCTGGGCTTTGAGAATTATGATACGGTGGTCGAGGTCGATCAGTCCGCAATCGGTCGCAGCCCCCGTTCCAACCCAGCAACTTTTGCAGGGATCTTCTCTGTCCTCCGATCCCTCTTTGCCAAGACGCCACTTTCCAAGGTGCGAGGATACGCACCGGGACGATTCAGCTTCAACGTTCCCGGCGGACGCTGCGAGCGGTGCAAGGGCGACGGAATGATCCGGCTCGATATGCAATTCATGAGCGATGTCTTCGTGGAATGCCCCAGTTGCCGTGGGAAGCGATACAACCGCGAAACCCTGGAAGTGCGCTACCGCGGATTGAACATCGCGGATGTGCTCGAGCTGACGGTGGATGAGGCCAGAGATGCACTGAGTCGAAATCCTGCCATTCTCGCGAAGCTAGATCTCTTGCAAGAGGTAGGTCTCGGCTACATCCGGCTGGGACAATCGGCCACCAGCTTATCCGGTGGGGAGGCGCAACGACTCAAGCTGGCCACAGAGCTCAGTCGCCGCGAGCAAGGCCGCACTCTTTACCTTCTGGATGAGCCGACGACCGGTCTTCACTGGGATGACATCTCCCGCCTCATTGATGTCCTCTACCGACTGCGCGATGCGGGTAACACCATCCTCATCATTGAGCACGATCTGGACATCATCCGCTTGGCGGATTGGGTGGTTGAGCTCGGCCCGGGCGGAGGAGTGGATGGAGGAAAATTGCTCTACGAAGGCCCCCTTGAGAAATGGAAAACCGCCGGTTCTACGCCGACCCTGGAAGCATTAAAACTGTAGAGGCCTGATCTTCTGGAGGGGACTCGAATCCACAAGATCCCCTTCATAAGTTTCCCTTGTATGGTGGTTTTATTAGCCTGAGGAGGATTGATTTTCGAGCGATGTTCGGTATCTCTATTAGCAACAATGTACTGTTCTCGAACGATCACCCTCCCTGCCGGAATACAAGCCGTCTCTGTGCTTTCACTTATCGTGTTGCTGGGGTGCGGGTCGGATGCTAAAGAGACTCGTGGAGAAAAGGGGCCGGTTCCAGTTGAGGTAGCACAGGTCGAGGTGGGTCGCATCGAGTTGCGCCGACAGCTCAGTGGCAGTCTCCAGCCTTCCGCCGACTTTTACGCTGCCTCGCGGACTTCGGGACAAGTGCAGGAACTACGCGTGCGGGTTTCCGATCCGGTTCAGCGGGGCGGTGTCGTTGCCGTGCTCGACGATGCGGATTTGGTCCAGCAAGTTCGCCAGGCCGAGGCCGAGGTGCTCGTAGCCAAGGCAAATCTAAGTGAGGCCGAAGCGAGGATGGAGATAGCCGCCAAGGAAAGTGAGCGAGCGCAACAGCTCAAGGGTCGGGGAATCTCCTCCGAGGCGCAGGTCGATACGGCGCGGGCCGAGGAACTTTCGGCCGAGGCGGGGTTGGCGGTTGCCAATGCTCAGATCGCCCGCGCCGAGGCCGCCTTGCAGTCGGCAAGAATCGAGCTCGATGAGACGATGGTGCGGGCGAATTGGACCGGCGGGGATGGGGATCGAATCGTCGCTGAGCGGTTGGTGGATGAGGGCGATGTGGTTTCTGCGAATCAACCCATGTTTCGGATTGTTGATTTGTCGCCGCTTCTCGGAATTGTCCGAGTCACAGAACGAGACTACCCGCGAATCAACCCTGGGGATCCGGTAACGATTGCGACGGATGCATATCCGGGTGAAGTTTTTTCCGGGACGATCACCCGAATCGCCCCCGTTTTTTCGGAGCAGTCCCGACAGGCCCGAGTCGAATTTGAAGTCGAAAACCCCGATTATCGCCTGAAGCCAGGGATGTTCGTGCGAACCTCCCTTGTTCTGGAGGTCAAGGAAGAGGCGACCATCATTCCCGATGGGGCGATCGTTCGTCGGAACGATGAGAACGGTATCTTCCTTCTCGGTGCCGACCGTCAAACAGTCTCATGGCATCCGGTTGTGATAGGCATCCGTGAGGGTGAGCGGGTGGAGGTGACTTCCGCTGAAGGTGTTTCCGGAGAGGTCATCACGGTGGGGCAGCAACTCTTGAACGATGGATCAAAGGTCCACCTTGCGGAGTCGGAAGACGTCGAAACCTCGCAATGAGTCTACCTCGGTTTAGCGTTCGTCGTCCGGTTTTTACGACGATGATTACCATGATCGTGGTGGTCTTGGGGTTGGTGTCCGTTCGCCAATTAAAGATCGACCTTTTGCCTAGCATTGAATTGCCGACCGTCAGCGTGCGGACGAGTTTTCAAGGGGCGAGTCCCGAGGTCATGGAGCGAACGGTGACTCAGATCATCGAGGAAATCATCGCGACGACTCCGGGGGTGGAAGAGATTTCCTCAACATCCAGCGAGAGCGAGAGCCGGGTGCGGGTGACCTTTGGTTGGGGGACCGACGTTGACCAGGCAGCTCTGGATTTGCAGGCGTCTTTGGAGGACGAGGTAAACGAGTTGCCGGATGATATCGTGCGTCCTCGGGTGAATAAGTTCGATATCGACTCGTTTCCCGTCGTCCTGATCGGGATCTCCAGTGCACTCGATCCGGTGGAGTTGACCCAATTGGTCGAGGATCAGCTGCGCTACCGATTCACCCGGATTCCAGGGGTCGCTCAAGCAGACCTTTGGGGAGGTTTTGATCGGGAGATTCGGGTGGCGGTCGATCCGGATCGTTTACGGGCGCTCGGGATTTCTCTCAACACCGTGCTTCAGGCAATCGAAAGAGCGAATCTGGATTTGCCAGCCGGCAAGATCGAGGAAGGGCGCTACGAGGTGACCCTGCGCGCGCCGGCCGAATTTAAGAATCTCGAGGAGATCCGCGAAACCGTAATCGGGACTCCCGAAGGAAGTTTTGTTCGACTCGGGCAGATCGCGGAGGTCAGCGACACCTTTGCGAAGTTGACGCGGAATATCCGGGTCAACGGCGAGCGGGGGATTCGTATCGCCATCCGCAAGAAAGCGGGGGCCAACACGGTGGAAGTGTCGCAGGGCATTCTCCAGCTGATTGACGAACTCAATGAGGACTTCCCTCAGATCAACGTGGTCCCCGTCATCAATCAGGGAAATTTTATCCAGCGCTCTATCGAGAATGTTGGCCGATCCGTCCTCTACGGCGGCGGCCTCGCGATTCTCGTTTTGCTCTTTTTTCTCCGGAACTTGAGAAGCACGGTGATCATCTCACTGGCGATCCCGATTTCAATCCTCGCCACCTTTTCATTGCTCTACTTTCTCGGGTTTACGATCAACCTCATGACTCTTGGGGGGCTCGCGCTCGGCGTGGGGATGATGGTCGATAGCTCGATTGTCGTGCTCGAAAATATATTTCGGCGTCGGGACGAGAACGGCGAGACGCGCGAGGTAGCTTCCGCCGAAGGAACGATGGAGGTCGCTACGGCGATCATCGCCAGCACGATAACCACTTTGGTCATCTTTTTGCCGATAGTATTTGTCCAGGGGGTTTCAGGAGTTCTCTTTCGAGATCTGGCTTCGGTGATTGTCTTCGCCTTACTCTGTTCGTTGCTGGTTTCGCTCAGTTTGGTTCCCATGCTTTCTTCCCGGTTCCTGAAGAGTCGGAAGAAGGAAAAGGAAGACCGGCGGCAATGGGTCGCGCGTTTGGTCTCGTGGTCTGAGAACGGCTTTGGGTGGTTGGAAAGTCACTACAGAGACGGCCTTTCTGCAGTATTGATTCGGCGGTGGTGGACGGTTTTTATCGCGCTTCTGCTTCTCGGGGCCTCGTTTTTATTGGCTCCCCTAATAGGAACAGAATTTCTTCCGCCCAGTGATGAGGGCGAGGTGCGGGTGACGGGAGAGATGGAGGTCGGAACGCGGTTGGCCCTTGTCGATGAGCAGACCCGCAAAATGGAGAAAATCGTCTTCGACGCCATTCCGGAAAAAGTCTCATCAGTCGTGAGTGTGGAGGAAGGAGAGGGCGAGATTCGGATCTCGCTCACCCCGGCGAGTCAGCGTGATCGCTCCAATATTGAGATTGCCGAAGACCTGAGGCAGCGACTCGAAGGGAAAATCCCTGGCATGGAGATTCGCACCCGGGCGCCGCAGGGCCAATTTCTACTCGACCGGCTTTTGGGCGGGGATGAGGGGATGACCATTGAGATTCGCGGGTTTGATTTCGAGGTGCTCGGCGCCCTGGGTGAGGCGGTGGAGGAGGCGGTGACCGGGATCGAGGGGATCACCGATATCAACCGAAGTATCACGGAGGGAATTCCCCAGCAGGAGATACGGATCGACCGGGAGAGAGTGGCCGATCTAGGCCTCAGCATCGAGGATGTAACCCGCTTGATCCGGACGGCTATTGCCGGTTCAGATGCCGGCGAGTACCGACAGGAGGGAAATTCTTACCGGATTTTTGTCCAGCTGGAGGATGCCGAGCAGCGGAGTATCGAGGAAGTTCTCGATCTGGTTCTGACGACTCCCGATGGGGATGCAGTCGCTTTGCGGAGTGTCGTGAGCACAGAATCCAGTCGCGGCCCACAGAGTATCACCCGCAAAGATCAACAACGCATCGCCCGTGTCAGTCTGAATGTGGCCGGCCGGGATATGGGGTCTGTCGCGAAGGATGTGGAAGCTAGTCTCCGCACCATTCCCATGCCTACCGGGTACGATTTAAACGTGGCAGGCAGTTTTGAGGAACAACAGAAGTCGTTCCGGGAGTTGGGACTGGCTCTCTTGCTCGCAATCCTCCTCGTTTACATGGTCTTGGCCTGCCAATACGAGTCGCTCGTGAACCCGCTTGTGGTTATGTTTTCCGTCCCAATGGCGGCGATTGGCGTAGTGATCACTCTTTATCTAACCGGCACCACGTTGAACCTGCAGTCAGCAATCGGGTGTATCATGCTCGGGGGCATTGTCGTCAACAATGCCATCCTCCTCGTGGATCAGGCAGGGCAACTCCAAACCCAGGGATTTGCCGTCAACGAGGCGATTGTGGAAGCGGGTCGGCGGAGGTTGCGCCCGATCCTGATGACGACCTGCACCACCGTGCTTGGCCTTATGCCGCTGGCTCTCGGGATCGGGGAGGGTGCGGACGCCCAAGCACCCCTGGCTCGCGCGGTTGTGGGGGGGCTGACCGGTTCGACGTTGATCACTTTGTTCCTCGTGCCCGCCGTCTATTCGCTCTTTCACCGGGGAGGGAAGAAGGCGTGAGTTCTCCCATGGGAAAGCGTCGCAGTCAACTGATTGCCGCGATGGCATCGGTTTGGTTGCTGCTGGGAGGTTGTAGCACTGTGGACGAATGGAGTGTCTTTCAGCCGGACTTCGAGGAGAAGGTGGCGGAAGAGGCTGAGCGGGAAGAACCAGTCGCTGTCGATGAATGGATGGCTCCGGGTAGTCTGCCGGAGGTGGTCGTGCGCGATGGCGAGGAGCGTTACGAGGTGTCGGTGGAGGATGCGGTTTTTCTCGCCTTGCAAAACAACCCGGATCTGCGGGTGCAGACGCTGAACCCCGCCATCGCCGGTGCGTTCGTCCAGATTGAAAGAGGCGTATTCGATCCGGAAGCCTACGCTTTGTTTCAGTATCGTGAGGAGAGTCTCCTCGAGACTTCGCGGTCGACCGAGGATGAGTTCTCGGTCGACGGGAATGATCGTTTCGGTGAGGTTGGTGTGCGGCAGAGCCTTCCTTCCGGGACGGATTTGGAACTCTCGGTCGAGCAAGGCCGCTCCATCTCAAACCGGACACCGGAACAGCAGGACGCGAGGGTGGGGCTTACGGTCACACAATCACTGCTCCAGGGGTTTGGACCGGTCGTCAATCTGGCCGCTATTCGTCTGGCGGAATGGGATGCAAGGATGAGCGAGTTCGAGCTCTGGGGGTTTGGAGAGGCCTTGGTGGCGGAGGTGGAGATCGCCTACTGGAATTGGGTTCTCGCCCGCGAGGAGATCGCCATCTTTGAACGATCCTATACGATAGCCGAGCAGCAACGGGATGAGATCGAGCAACGCATTGAACTCGGAGCGCTACCGGATAATGACGCTGCCGCGGTCCGGGCGGAAGTAGCCGTTCGCCAACAGGACCTGATCAACGCCCGGAGTAGTCTTGAGGAGGCCCAGCTAAGGCTCGCCCGTCTAATCTTACCCGATGGATTTATTGCCAGCGGGCAGTCCGTGATTCCGGTCTCGGAACCGCAACTCGTAGAACCACCACCGCTCGATGATGTGCCCGAGCGAGTCGAACTTGCGCTCGTAAGACGCCCCGACTTGAGAGAGGCGGAACTGCGCTTGGATCAGTCTCGGCTGGAAACAATTGTGACCCGCAACGGACTCTTACCCCGCCTCGATTTCTTTGTCTCCCTCGGGAAGACCGGGTATGCCAATAACTTTAATGATTCATTCCGGAACCTGAGTGAGGATACCTATGATTGGACCGTCGGAGGCGAGTTCAATTATCCACTCGGGAATCGAACGGCCCGCGGAGAACTCCTGTCCGCCCGGGCCACGCGCGACCAGGCTCTTCAGTCGATCCGGAACTTAAAGCGAGTGATTCGGTCAGATGTCTTGCTCGCCGCTACAGAGTTGGAGCGAACCCGCCAGCAGATTGGTGCGACCGCCGCCACTGTCGCGTTACAAAACTCATCGGTGCAGGCCGAGGTGGACCGCCTGACTTTTGGCTCGGGAACCTCGCTCCAAGTCGCGCAGGTGCAGCGGGATTTACTCGTGGCCGAGATTGAGCGCGTCCGGGCGATCGTTCAATACCGCATTGCTCAGGTGGAACTCTACCTGGCGGAAGGCACGCTGCTGGAACGTCGGGGAATTACCCTTACACCTTCGCAGACTTTGCGTTAGGACGCTTTCAATTGTAGATGCAGGGCAAGCAATGAACTCGCGCGGCAATCCCCCTGTAGGGACCGCCGCCTGCCGCCGCGCCGTCGAACGTAGGGTCCGGCGCTTGCCGCCGCGCCGTCGCATGGAAGTGGGCGGGGGGCTTCAGCCCCGGCTTCGCAGCGGATGAATGGATCAGCATTGGGCGGTTCTGCTCCCGCGAGGCGAACCAGGCTTCATCTTTGCTTCTCCGAGGGGAAGGCTAAAGCCAACCCCCACACCACCGAGGCGTTGAGTAGGAGACGGCCCGAGACAAGCTCGGGTCCCTGCGGGTGGGATCGTGTTTATTCTAATCCGTTAGTAGGGGATGGCGCTCGTCGCCACGCCGTCCCTCTGTAGGGCCGTCGCTTGCGGCGTTGCCGCGGCAACGTAGGGTCCGGCGCTTGTCGCCGCGCCGCGGCAACGCTTTGGACCGAAGGATCGACCGCCATGATCCCGTGGATACAATTGCAACCTATTGCCCACGCCCCTACAATTACGCCTGCTTGTCGTAAAGGTCCCGATAAAGGGAGCAATCGCGATACACGTCGGAATGAGAACCATCGGCAATGATGTGTCCGTGATCGAAGACGAGAATGCGACCCGCGCTGCGGATGGTGCTAAAGCGGTGGGCTATTACGATGGCGGTTTTGCCGGGAAGCAGCTTGTCGAGTGCTTGTTGAATCTTTTGTTCGCTCTCGGTGTCGAGGGCTGAGGTCGCCTCGTCGAGGATGAGAATCGGAGCGTTGCGGAGAAAGGCGCGAGCCAGTGCTATGCGCTGTTTTTGCCCACCGGATAGGCGGGTTCCTTTCTCGCCGACGATGGTCTCATAGCCTTCATCCAGATCGACGATAAACTCATGGGCGAAGGCGTTGCGGGCGGCCTCTTCGATCTCTTCGCGGGTAGCGCCAAGGCGACCGATTTTAATATTTTCCAACACGGTATCGTTGAAGAGAACGGGATCTTGAGAGACGAGGGCAATGTTGTCGTATAGCTCGCTTTTCTCGACGTCGCGAATATCCACACCGTCAATCCGGAGCGCGCCGCTTTTGACGTCATAGAATCGGCTGACTAGATTGGCGAAAGTAGATTTCCCGGCACCACTGGGGCCAACCAGGGCGACGATCTGTCCACCTGTAATCGTCAAATCCACATCCTGCAAGGTGGGCGATTTTTCGTAGCTGAAAGAAACGTGGTCGAACTGGATTGCACCAGTATCGACGCGGAAGGGCTTGGGCTCTTCTGGTTCGGGAACCTCAATCGGGGCATTGAGGATATATTCAATCCGCTCGAGAGAGGCGGTTGCCTGGGCGACTTTGTTGTGAATCATTCCGAGCTTTTTTACGGGCTCGTAGGACATGTAGAGAGCAAAGATGAGGGGAATAATCTGTTCGAGAGTGACGCCGCGCCGCGCCGCGAAGTAAATCGCGACCGCGATACCCAGAGCAGAAATGAACTCGATCGTTGGGGTCAGGATGTTGCCATACTTGACCACCTTCATCTGGTGGCCGAAAAGCTTGCGTACCGAATTGAAAAAGCGCGTTTCTTCACGCTCCTTCAGGTTAAAAGCGCGCACCTCGCGGGGGGCCGATAGATTCTCGCTGAGGATTCCGGTCAAATCGCCCGCTTCGTCCTGCATAAGGCGGGCCTTTTTCAGCATTTTCCGGCCGACATAGCGGATCGGAAGAACGGCAATGGGAATCGTGAGGAGGCAGAGAAGGATAAACGCCAAGTCGTTCTCGCGAAGGGAGAGAAAGATCAGGGCTCCGATCGCACCGAGAAAGGTCACCGGTTGCTTGATCAAGTCATTAGCGACGAAGACGATACCATTCTGGAGCTGGGTGGTGTCGACAACGACCCGGCTGACAAGTTCACCGCTTTGATTCCGTTGAAAGAAGGAGAGGGGGAGCACTTGCAATTTCGAGAAGATCATACAGCGAATTCTCTCCAACACCCGCACCCCACAATAGTTGATGAGATAGGTGTTGGCGAAGGCGCTCATACCTCTCAGCGCGAAGGCAGCGGGAAGGATGGCGACGGCAAGAATGAGAGCCCAAAAGGAGGAGTCTGATTCATCTTCCAATCCCAATTCCTTCCTTTGCTCCGGAGTGATGATATTGTCCATCCCCTCTGTGAGTGCTTTTAGCTGTTCGGGACTCAAAACCTCACGAGCCTCTTTCGAAAAGTGCGCGTGCTCCGCTTGACCGAAAATAACTGGGAATACCTCGCTCGTAACGAAAGGCAGACCAAATCCACTGGCCAGCCCGTAAATGATCCCCGCAAATATAGCCCCGGCGAAGTGCCACTTCACCGGACGGAGCATTTTTAAATAGGGCCAGAAACGTTTCATGCAGTCCCACTATCTTCACGGCGGGGTCGTCTCGCGTAAAGTCTCAATCCACAGCGCTTTGAGTCAAATAAGCAAAGATTCACAACGGAGTGGTGTAGCGTGCTCGCTTGCGAGCGCCAACTTCAGAGTAGTCTGCAGCCCAATCGCAGGCGCTCGCCCTTCGATCAACTCAGGGCCTTGAGCTTGTCGAAACGGCAAGCGAGCACGCCACAAATTCAGGTCTTTTCCTAACCGCACCGAACAATCGGGCCACTTTTCCAACTTCAAATACCGATCCCGATGCTCTCGAGATCAGATTTCCAACCCAATCCAATTTCTCCGCTTCCTCTACAGCCGACTATCGCCTCAGTAGGGCAGTGGAAACCGCCCGCAGAGTTCGAGGGCGATGTCTCTGGCTTCATTCACCGCGTCGTCGCTGTCCGGTGCTCGGATGACTTTGTCGATAGCCATTCCGATCGCTGCCATCTCTTCTTCACCCATCCCCCGGCTGGTCACAGCCGGTGTTCCGAGTCGTAGTCCACTGGTCTGGAAGGGGCTGCGTGTTTCACCGGGCACCGTATTGCGGTTTGTCGTAATGTTGGCATCGTCCAATCGATTCTGAGCTTTCTTGCCGGTCAACTCAGGATCAGTGCCGCGCAGGTCTAGAAGGCAGAGGTGATTGTCTGTGCCACCACTGACCAATTTGTGCCCCATTTCAATGAGAGTCTCCGCCAGCATCTTGGCATTGCGCCGCACCTGAACCTGATAGTTCTTGAAATCGTCTTTGAGGGCTTCCCCAAAGCAGATCGCTTTTGCAGCGATCACATGCATGAGGGGGCCTCCCTGCGTGCCGGGGAAGACGGCCGAATCGATCTTCTTGGCAAACTCCTCCTTGCAGAGAATTAGGCCACCGCGGGGCCCACGAAGGGTCTTGTGGGTAGTAGTCGTTACGAAATCTGCAAAAGGAACGGGCGAAGGGTGTTCACCTGCGGCTACCAAGCCGGCAATGTGGGCTATGTCTGCGAGGAGCAGAGCACCGTTTTCTTTGGCGATCTGCGACATGCGTTCGAAATCAATAATCCGGGCATAGGCGGATGCCCCGACCGTGATCATTTTCGGCTTGAATTCCTTGGCCCGCGCCGCGACTTCGTCGTAGTCGATCCGGCCCGTGTCAGGATCCACTCCGTAATTTTCCACCTCGTAAAGCTTTCCGCTGAAATTCATCGGATGCCCGTGGGTAAGGTGGCCACCGTCGGAAAGGTTCATGGTCAAAATCCTGTCCCCTGGGACGAGTGAGGAAAGGTAGACCGCTGCGTTCGCTTGACTACCGGAGTGGGGCTGAACATTTGCATGATCTGCACCAAACAACTTCTTTGCGCGCTCGATGGCAAGGGTCTCCGCCTGATCGACGATTCCACAACCACCGTAGTAGCGCTTGCCGGGGTAACCTTCGGCATACTTGTTCGTGAGAACGCTACCTGTTGCTTCGATGATAGCCGGCAGCGTGAAATTTTCCGAAGCGATAAGCTCGATGTGGTTCTGTTGCCGTTGCTTTTCCTCTACGATGATGTGGTAAATCTCGGGGTCGAGATCTGCAAGGGAAGTTCCTGCAAGGGCTTGGAAGGTTTTGTCGGTTTGTGTCGTCATATCAGTGAATCGAAATTTCTGGAAAATGTTTGTTGGGACTATTTTATGTTTCCGGGGAAAACTTCTTGGAAAAGAAAGCGGAGGATGCCGGGAATCGCGTCCAGCAAATCATCGCGACACTTTACATATTCGTCAAGTGATCCGCCATATGGATCCGGTACTTCCGGGCTGCCCGAGGGAGCAAATTCGCGGAAAAGTCGCAAGTGTTTGGTCTGGTTTGGAAAGAGGGTCTCGATCATGCGGAGGTGATCGGAGGTCATGCAAAAGACGGCGGAAGACCGTGCCAATCGCTCGGGAGTCAGTGCCCAGCTGATGCTGCCCGAAATATCGATGCCCACTTTTTTCATCGCGATGACCGAATTCTCTGAGACGGGATCTCCGTCGTAGGCGGATACTCCAGCGGATTCAACCAGGAAGGGGGGTGGATTTGGCTCTCCCTCAAGGGCATGCCGAAGAAGACCAGCCGCCATCGGGCTCCGGCAAATATTTGCCGTGCAGACAACGGTTATAACCGCAGGATTTTTACTTGAATCCTCTCCCATGAATGCAGAAAAGCTGAGAAGGCGTGATTCGTCAACTGGAGAGGCGAACCTTTATCCAAGTAGGGTCCGGCGCTCGTCGCCGCGCCACGGGGGAGTGGTGTAGCGTGCTCGCTTGCGAGCGCCAGCGTCAGAGTAGAGCCCACGGTAGAACCGCAGGCGCTCGCCCTTCGATCAACTCAGGGCCTTGAGCTTGTCGAAACGGCAAGCGAGCACGCCACAAATAGCCAAATCCATTAGCTTGCGTACACCTTTTTTACAAACCAAGGGTTTCACAGCCGTTCGGGGAAGCCGAATCCAGAGCACGCCGCTTGCATGGCTCACCCTGAGCTCTTTCCAAGGATTTTTCTTAGAAACAGCTCACGATGGAGAGGACTGGGGCCGTTTTCCAGTAGCGCCCGCCTATGCTCCTCCGTGCCATACCCACGGTTTCGGGCCCAGCCGTAGGCGGAATACTGGTCGTGAGCCTTGGCCATCCAGCGGTCTCGCTCAACCTTGGCTACCACGGACGCGAGAGCGATGGTTAGTGATAGCGAATCGCCTTTCACGAGTGCATTGTGCTCGTAGGGAAGGCGACGAACCGGTCTGCCGTCGATCAGAACCGGTGGGTAGAAGGTGCCGTCCGGTTTTTGGGTCCAAAGGGAGAGACCCGACGGTTGGAGGTCGATCCCCAATGCCTCCAGTGCCCGACTCATGGCCAATGTGGTCGCTCCGAGGATGTTGTGGATTTTGATCTCCTGCACATCCGCACTGCCGAAGGCAAATAGAACTCCATCGGTCTCCCGGATCCGGTGGAGAAATTCTAGAGCGGTCTCTCGCTCCTTGGCTGTGAGCTTTTTGGAGTCATCGATTTTCGGGGCGCGAAGCGAGCGCCATTGGTGGCTGAAAAAAGGCTCAGGCAGGAAGACCGCAGCGGCGTACACAGGGCCAGCCAAGCAGCCTCTCCCCGCCTCATCGACACCAATTAGTCCGGCTCCTTTTCGAGGATAGTTGCGGTCGTGCTTCCAGAGAGGAGAACTCACTGGCGGTAGATGATTAAGATCAACTCCCCCTCGTAGTCCCGCAACCAAGCCCTAACCTCGAGAGGCTGGTCGGTTGTTGCAAAGCGGTTTAGTGCGGCCTTCATGTTCATGGTGGGGGCAAATAATCGCATCGAGCCGCCGGGAATTCCATTGTATTCAGTCTCTGCTTCGGCAACGGAGTAGCCATCCGGTGCCGGGTCGTTGAGCGCTTTGAGCTCTGCAATTTGGATGCGGACCGGAGAGTTTACATAATAACGGGCATTCTCCCGATAAAAGAGTGCGGTCTCGGGCTGAAGGGGTGGGGGGATCACGATTACGAGGGGGCGAAGTGACGCAATGGTTCCACTGGCAATTCCAATAATGCCTTCCAGCTCTTGAAGGGTAAAAAATGGGCGGGTAGCCAGTATTCGGCCCGCCAATACAGGCCCGATCCTCGGCAGGTCCTCCAACTCGCCCTGCGTTGCGGCGTTTAGATCTAGGAGGCCACTTGGGTTGGAGAGGTCAACCTCTTCAGCTGGTTTGGGCCGCAGTGCATCCTTGAAGCCGCCGGCACCCCGCTTCATTGCCGAGTCTTTGAGCTCGTTTAGGGTGTCGCGGTATTCCCATACGCTACCCTTGTATCCGGGCCACGGCGTATCCGGCACAAATCCGGATGCCCGGGCCAGGCCACGCTTCACAAGTTCGGCACCGAGATCCTTGCCGTCCTTGTAAACCATGGCCCGATAGCGTGTGGACGCACCCCAGCCATCGCTCCAGTCGGTATATACGGTAAAGGTGCCGGAGAGAAAATCCTGAACGAACTCCGTGGCCTCATTTCCCAGTTCGATGGTTTCGCTAGCCGAGAGCGAGAAGTACTTTGCCTGGCCACGGATTCTCTCGGGGTAGCGGTCATCCGTTTCAGGTGTATCGACGTAAAAAAGCCGGAAGGTGTAGTCTTTTCCGTTGTGTTTAACGTGAAAGGAATCGCCGTCGGCATATTGACTCTTGTCGAGCCGTACACCTTCGAGGGTTTCCCAATCTCCCGCCAAGGCAAAGGAAGAGAGACAGAGGGCAGGAGCAAAGATGCTTAAAATAATTCGGAGACAAAGAGTTTTCATCGGCGGATTTCTTCTTTATCAGCGGGTCAGTTAAGCTACCAACTGCCCAGCGAGCAACTCACTGGTCGAAGGGATGTCCTTGATAATTTCATCCGGATCGGGCCCGACGCCGATATAGCGAAGATTGGGTAAATTCTCTGGCCATATACCTCCCGCATAGGCACTGGATAGCGTGTGGTAAAGCATCCCAACGACGTAAGCCTGTGCGGCCTCTGGAAGGTCCGTAAATGAACGGGCGGTTGAAATGTTTTCGTCCCACGGTTCGTAGTCTTCGAAAACCGCCTCACACTCCCGGCGCACCACTTCATCGCGTGGCACACGACGGTGGATGAAGCCGTTTTGGGCCTGATATCCTGTGCAGATGCGCAAAACTCCATCCCAGCTTCCGTCGCGGGTCAGGGCGTCGAGTTTATTGATGACCAAGTCGTCAAAACCGCCAAATCGGAGGGTCGTTCCTTTCTCTACGGCATCGAACCAGCCGACCATACGCTGCCGCCCGGTCGAGGTGCCGAATTCGATTTTGCGAAGCTTTTTCGCCAACGATTGATCGTGGGGCATTTCGGTGAGAAAATCATGGGTACCTACTTTGGTGTCGTAAGCCTTGCAGACGCCAAAGGTGTGCAGGGGTTGCACCGGAATCCCAGCGGACTGGAAAAACTCCGGGGTGTAGGAGTGTGAAGCAGTTACGTTGGGAGGGAAACCGTGCCGTTTGTCGAGCCAGTAGGCTTGGCCAAATTCACCGATTATGGAGCGACCCTCCGCCATCGAGCTGAGGACCAGTTCACGGATGTCACAAATTGCCACGCGGAACCGCGCTCCGGCCTCCCAGTAGGTTTGAAATAATTCCTCCCGGTTCAGGGTGAAGGGTTGATCCGTCCGGAATCGGTGAAAATCAAATTCTTCGCTCGGAAAAATACCATCATTGATCGCCGTCGCATTGGCCCGTGTCTCCGCTTCACTGAGTTTGTCGAAGAAGGAAAACCACTCTTTTTCCGTCACACTACAGACGTCGCGGATCGTCAAAAGTGCGCGATCAAGTCGACTGTTGAAGCGTTTGCGGAATCGCTCTGGATCTCCCAGAAAGTCGGCGTAATACATTTGCCATTGACCGACCTCATCCACGTAGGCGGGAGTGATGCCGCGGCCTGTCGACCCACGGGCTGGAAGCTTGAGCTGGTTCTCGCGGTAAGATTCCCAGGCCAGATCGAGCAGGCGGTGGCTCAGGTCGCTGATCATCGTCCGCTCGTCGATGCGCAGTCGCGATAATACCGCATAGCCGTACGATTCAGTGGCCTTCGTCTCCCACCACAACTTGCGCGGGTCGGCGACGACACCGGAGCCGAGCCCGAGATAGGGAACACTGGTCTCAATGACACCACCGGGAAGCAAGTTCAGTTTGAGTCCCCCCGCCGTGTGACCTGAATTTGCGCCCCCGTTCACTTTGAGGACGACTCGGACGGGATCCTTCAACCCACTCGAGTCCTGGAGTTCGCGAACCACTTCGGAGATGAGCCGCCCCTTTCCCTCGTCGCCAAAACTGATGCCAGTGTCCGCGATGAGCGGACTGCGGAATGGAGTCAGAGCCATCTTAGTTTTCCTCCGATGTTTCCGCTTTCACCACGATGACGTCGTGGGGCGAAGCCTCGCGTTGGCCTGCGGGTGAAACTCTCACGTAGAGTGCGTTCTTCTTGAGTGTTTCCAGATCGGCGGCGCCGAGGTAACCCATCCCGCTGCGGAGTCCTCCGGCCAGCGCTGATATGACCTCTTCCAGCGAACCGGAAATCTCTTTGAGCGCCTCAATGCCCTCTGCGGCCACCTTGCGGGTCACGTCTTTTTTCTCGTGCCCATAGCGGGTGGCTGAGCCCGCTTTCATCGCGGATTCGCTGCCCATGCCGCGGTATTGTTTATAAAGCTTTCCTTTGATTTCGAGGATGGTGCCCGGTGCTTCGCGGCACCCGGCCAAGAGGCCGCCGCACATGACCGCATCGGCAAGGGTGAGCGCTTTGACAACATCGCCGGATTTGCTAATACCGCCATCAGCGAGGATGCGCACCCCCTTGTCGCGCCCGGCTTGCGAGCAGTTGTAGAGTGCCGTCAGTTGAGGGATGCCAACACCGGCGATCTGGCGGGTGGTGCAAATCGATCCGGGCCCCTGACCCACCTTGATCACATCGGCACCGGCATCAGCGAGAAATTCGACCCCCTCACCACTGGTAACATTGCCCGCGATGATGCTCAGATCGGGAAACTCCGAACGGATCAGGCGAACCGTATCGCCCACACCCGCACTGAATCCGTGAGCAGTCGATACCGCGACCACATCGAGTCCCTCGCCCACCAGCTGACTGACATGGCCGAGAATTCGGTCGCGGTCCAAGCTGCCGTCGTTTTTCCGCACAGCGGCGATAGCGGCCCCGCATAGGAGCCTGAAACGGTCGTCCCGTGCCGGGCGGAGATTGGACCGTGCCTCTTCCATGATGCGCTCGATATCGCTCAGGGTGAAAAGCCCCTTGAGCCGGTCTTCGGAGTCTACGACGAGCAATTTGTGGATGCCCAGATGATCGCTGAAGAAGCGGTCGGCGGTTTCAACCGGGTTGCTGCCCTGTTCCAGCTCGGTAATGGTGTGTACCTGGTCGCGGGAGTGCATGGCTTCGTGGACCTGATGGTCCTTGTAGCGGCCCTTGACCACGCGTCCGGGTAGGAGTCCCACTAATTTTTTGTTTTCGTCAACGACGGGGAAGGTGCGGAATTTTACGTTTCTGCGCTCAACCATTTCGAGCACATCGCCGATGGATTGCCCCGGATGGCAGACAAATGGATCCTGAATCAACCCGTTTACATAATTCTTCACCCGGGCCACCTCTTGGATCTGATTCTTCTCCGGCATGTTGTAGTGGACGATCCCCAGCCCGCCCTGCAAGGCCATCGCGATGGCCATGTTGCTCTCGGTCACCGTGTCCATGTCAGACGAGACAATCGGCAGGTGGAGAGAAAGCCGCTTCGACAGCTGTAGGTTCAGGTTGGCTTCCCGGGGGAGAACCTCCGAGTAGCGGGTGGCCAGCGATACATCATCAAAGGTCAATGCCGTAGGGTGTACGGAGGAGAAAAAGTCGTCTGCAGGTTGGTAGGGCGAATGTTTGGTCATAGTAAGTTGGTCGGGCTAGGATCAAAACTTTCCACCGCCAAGGGATAGGAGCAAGAAAAAGCGGCGGAAGTCGGGTCTTTGTGGCCGGGTTACACTAAGCCCTGATGCAGCTTTGTACCTCGTCTGCGACGAATAGTAAGAAGAAACCGGAGCTTCGGGTAAGTTCGAAGCTTTCCCGCAAAAAAGAACGGCATAAACCGCCCGATTAGATAGCAGCTAAACCCGATGCATTTCCCTACAATCAGATACTTACACTCGTAGTATTTCGAGACGGGGATATCATATTGCTGCATGATAGCCAGCACATGCCGGCGATGGTCCCACTCATCCTGCTCAATCTGTTGAATCAATCGTTTCTCTTCCCGGTCTTTCACGGATCCAGCATGGCCTATGTAGGCATAGGACGCTGCCCTCTCGGCAGAATAGGCTTTTTGAAGCGATTTTACGAGAGATGGGTGCTTTAGTTTCATTTCTTTTTGAATATCTAATCGAGTCAATGTGAGGTTACGAGTTCGATTCCGAGGATCTGCCTCTGGCCATTCAAAGACACATAGCGAAGGAGAATTTACTGTTAAATAAGTATAAATTTTCGCTTCCATCAATCTACCGATGAACTTATTCACAACTCATTAATGAAATACCCCGTTTCGCTAGTGAGCCTTGGAGAATTCCACGTCGTGATTTTTTGAAGATGGTTGGAGGCATTGGGGCCCTCAGCGCGGTTCAGGGGTCGATCAACCTCTGGGGGGCTGAAGGGTTGGGCGCAGATATAGCCGCCCGCCGCAACATCATCCTCTTTACCACGGACCAGCAGCAGAATCTACAGTGATATCCTGAGGGGTGGTCAGCCGCGAATCTGCCAGGGTTTACCCGGCTCCAGTATAAGGGAGTCACTTTTGAGCGGGCTTACACAAACACGGCGATGTGCACCCCCGCTCGCACAACCCTTTTTACGGGTGTTTATCCGGCGCAACACCTGAACATCGATACTTTGTCCGAGAATATGAGTCAGTCGGAACAGGAGCATCAACTCGATCCGACGATCGCGAATCTCAGTACAGTCCTCGAAGCCGAGGGATACGACGTGATCTGGAAAGGGAAGTGGCACATGAGCAAGGGGAAGGAGAACCCGGATGGCTCTTACACGAGTGATGACATCTCGCGTTATGGGATGGAGTATTGGAATTCTCCCGACGCAGGAGGTGACGCCAAGCTGCCCAACTACGGTGGTGGCTCGGTCAATAATGATGGGCGGTTCTTTGACGGGTCGACCTGGCAGGATCCAGTCGGCGATCCTTCGGATCCGGACTATATCTTTACGCAAGCGGATGGTCCTCCGAATCCAGAGAACGAAGCCAATGGGGGCATGGCGTTTTTGCGCGAGAAGATCAATAATCCTGGAGGGAACCCGTTCTGTCTGGTTGTTTGCCTGATCAATCCCCATGATGTTCTGGGTTGTCCGGGGGTAAATACATCACTCGGAGGAAATGGCACTTATATCGAAGGGGGCTATGTCGCTAGTGGGCCAAACGCATCGCCATGGTCCGAGCATACAGGTCCGACCGTGGATGGTGAAGGGAACCCGCTAATCATTGAGGTGCCGCCGACCAGCCAGGAGGATCTGGTGACTAATTTGAAACCGGGTTGCCAGGAACAGTTCCGCCAGGTATCCGCAGGTCTCGGCCCCGTCCTGACACCCGCGAAAAAGGTGGAGTATATGAACTTCTACGGAAACTTGATGAAGCTCAACGACAAGAAATTGTCGGCGATGCTCGATCTGCTGGATGGCCTTGATGGCACCGTGGATGCGGAAGCTGCGCGCGCTTTGAGAGATAACTCCTGGACGATCTTCACTTCTGATCACGGGGATTTGACGATGAGCCACGGTGGACTGCGCCAGAAATCGTTCATGTGCTATGAAGAGAACGCGAATATCCCTCTCATTTGGTCGAATCCGGTAGACTTTCCCACCGGTCAGATCTGTGACGAACTTGTCTCGCACGTCGATTTTATCCCAACGCTTTGCGCCAAGTTGGGTATTGATACCGCGTCTTACGATTTTCGGGGAGTGGACTACAGCTCCCTGATTGAGGATCCGGCGGCGGCCGCGGTTCAGGACTCCATTCTATTTACCTTCGATGATATCTGGTGCGGTCAGGATGCTGCTGGGAATCCGAATGGTATCGTGGATCCACCAAACAGGTTGAGAGCCCTGATTGAGAAGGACTTCAAATACGTCTATTACTTTGATGGTGAATTCGTCGCCGATCCTCAGGAAGAATTTTACGACTCAAGATCTGATGCGAATGGAGGAACAGACACGGATATTTCCAATGGGTTGGGAACTACTGGGAAAGCGGTCGAATACAAAAATTATTCCGCTTGGGCAGAGAGTCAGCGAAGTGAACCGATCGCGACACAAGCTCTCATCGACAAACGGACCCAAATGGAACTGGACCTGGAAGCGGCGATCGAAACGAAGTTGGCACCGCTTGCGCAGTTGCCCGCCGTGCCTCCCGAGTCCTTTCAGGTGATCCCTTATAAATGGATCGATGATGATGAAAATCCGCAAGCGGCTTTGCAGGTGACCTGGCTTTCGCGCTGCACGACCCAGTATCAACTACAGATGTCCGCCAATCTTGAGGACTGGGAAGATGTGGGAGACCTCATCCCCGGAACGAATGGACCGCTTTGGGTGGATCAGTCCCTGGCCGAAAATGCTTTTTACCGACTCACCTGGCAGCAGCTCGACGACGTGCCAACCCCGCAGCCAGATGTCGTAGTGACATAAAGCGCTAGGACTCCCGCGATTTCCTCCAGCGCGGGGGGATAAGGACGAGGCTTCCCAAAACGAGGAATCCAAAGACCGTGTAGGCGATCAGGAATGCCTGCCAAGGTGCCTCAATGTAGAGAAATTCTCCCAACCAGTGATCAATGAACGAGCCTTCATAAACCGTTTCGCCCGCTTTCTCCCGGAGGCTCATCTCCCAGGTGGTCAATGGGCAGATAATTCCCAGCCAGGCCTGAGCGACCACCATTCCAATGGCGAGGAGGTGGACCAGCCGAAACCAGAGGTTTCTCACCCACTTCCACCGCAACTTCCAGCCCACCCAGATCAGAAATAATCCGCCCACCACGAATACAACAAAGGCCACATGGAGTATCAAAATCAAATCTGCCAGTACCGCCGCCATCATTTCTAATCCGAAGTTGAAAATACGTTTCTACTGGGATCGCCAGGACACCTCAAGTGCCGCAAAAGGTGTTTTGCACGACCTCTTCTGGCAGCGGAGCGGTTTCTAGATCTTTGAATCTTTCGTTTTCCTCATAGGGTTTGATGAGCGCATCGGCGAGGCGGTGGAAAAGAGAGAAGTCGTCTTGGTAGGCGGCTTGGATCGCTTGTTCGATGCGGTGGTTTCGCGGAATGAGGATTGGGTTGTTAGCACGCATATGCTCTAGGTGGTTAGCGGGTTTTTCGATTGCCGACCATTCCCTCAGCCATGGATCCAGTGCTTCGGGGGTCGGAAAAAGCCGGGCGATTTCCTGGCTGTCAGCTCCGGCGGCGAGGCGGGTGAGGTGGCGAAAGAAGAGGGTGAAGTCGACTTCGTATCTCGCGAGGGTTTCGAGGGTGGTTGTAAGAAAGGCTGTACTGGTTTCGAGATCGGTTTCCGTGGAGAGACCGAGCTTGCGGCGGAAGGTGTTGAGGTAGTGCGGTTGGAAGTGATCGACGAATGTTTCCAATTGGTCCTCTGCCAGCTTTTCGGCGGTTTCCGGATCTGGATCGAGAATCGGCAGCAAGGTTTCAGCGAGTCGGGTGAGGTTCCAAAGGCAGATGTTTGGCTGGTTGCCCCAGGCGTAGCGGCCGCCCTTGTCAATGAAGCTGAACACGTAGTCGGGATGAAAATCGTCCATGAAGGCGCAGGGGCCGTAGTCAATGGTTTCTCCCGAAATGGAGCAGTTGTCGGTATTCATCACACCGTGGATGAAGCCCAGAGGCATCCAGGTAGCGACAAGTTTTGCTTGGGCTGTGATGACTTGTGCGAGGAAAGCCAGGGTTGGGTTGTCAGCCTCTGCGGCACTGGGATAGTGGCGCTGGATGCAATGCTCAGTCAAAGACCGCAGCGCTTCTGAATCTCGTTGGGCTGCGAAGTATTGAAAGGTGCCGACACGAACGTGGCTGGCAGCAACGCGGGTGAAAACTCCCCCGGGGGTAGGCCTTTCTCGAGCGACGCTTTCTCCGGTCGCTACGGCTGCCAGCGCACGGGTGCTGGGGACCCCGAGTGCGTGCATGGCTTCACTGACAAGATATTCCCTCAGCACAGGCCCAAGAGCAGATTTGCCATCGCCGCTGCGAGAGAAAACGGTGCGCCCACTGCCTTTGAGTTGGATGTCGCGACGGTTCCCATGGATGTCGATGACTTCCCCGAGTAAGATCGCACGGCCATCGCCGAGCTGCGGTACAAAGCCTCCAAACTGATGACCAGAATAGGCTTGGGAGATGGGGGTTGCACCCGTGGGAACTTGGTTTCCCGAAAAAGCGGCGAGGGCGGCCGGGGAGTGGAGTGTAGCCGGGTCGATTCCCAATTCCGTTGCGAGTTCGGGATTGGTCCGAATGAGGGTGGCATCCGGAACGGCTGTTGGCATTTGCTTGGAGAAGAACCGCTCTGGTAACTTGGCGTATGTATTATCGAAAGTAATTTTGATAGGGAAATAAAAACTAAAAGTCTCAAAGCCTGAAAGTCTCAAATTCATCGGCCTCCATGATTTGCCCGGGCGATACGTTAGCTAGCAAGAAAGTCGCGTTATCTGTTGGGCTTGAATTGAGCAATGCGACATCAACAATTTGTCTCGGGCCGTCTCCTGCCCTACGAGTGACGGCGACTCTAATTACGAATTAGAGATTACAAGATCCCACCCGTAGGGTCCGAGGCTGTTTGGGTGCCGCCTTATCAACAACTACAGGACGCTCTGCTAAACAGGGGTTCTAGTAGGGTCGCCGATCCTTCCCATTGTTGAGATCAATTGTATTTAGGTAAGACTTCCAATCGACTCTTTCCAGAGTGATAACCCTCGGGTCCTTGAAGAGCTGATCAGAGTTCTGGTTATGTCGAATCGATTTGCGAACCCATTCACCGTCTTTTTGCCAGTCGTGCCATTGCAGCCAGAAGGCGATTTTTGGATATTTGGCCTGGAGCGCTTCAATAGTTAGGGAATTGTCGTAATCCCCGCCTCCGCTTAAGGCGGTTCCCGGCCCGAATTCAGTTAAGCCAATCGGTTTTCCAAACGAGGTCAGCGCTTTATAATCTTTGATTTGGATGACATCTGTGTACGCATCGACTCCGACAATATCCACAACGTCATTTCCCGGATAGTAATAGGTGACTGGCCTAGTCCACGAAGGGTCGTTTTCCTCAATCACTGAATAGACCCAAAGAAGATTGTTTAGACCGAAATCTTCCGTAAAAACCTCATGCATTTGACGCCAGAGCGCAACGTAGGGTTCTGGATTACCGGGATGAGACTCCATTCCCCACCAAAACCAATTTCCATTCATCTCATGCAGGGGTCTCCAGAGAACCACCACACCAGCGTCGCGAAGCTCTTGCAGGGCCAGGGCAACGGAACGAAGTTCTTTCATCCATGTTCTATATTCCGGGGATCTGGGAAAAGTAAGATTTTGGAGATTAGCACTGCTAGTATCCCAGCTGTCGCCTCCTGTCCATGGATTGGGTGCATGCCATGATATTGTGACAAGCCCTCCTTCCTCCCAATGTTTGATAAGGGTTGCATTTGCTTTTTGGTAATCCACTTGGTCCACTAGGCCATAATCGAGACCCACCAGAGCGATTTTGAGGGAAACCTCCTCCTCAAGTTGTATGACCAGGTCCCTGTAGATATGCATGATATCGTTTCCGTGCCCGCAATTCTGTCCGCTTAGAACTTGGTGTACTTCAGGGGACGACAAATGCTCGAGGTATTTGTAGACAGCATCCCTATTCTGAATGGGGCTTGCGGCGAGCGATGTGGTTGTGGCGAGTTGTAATACCGTTGTAGTATAGACCACGATCCGGAAGAACCGGGTGATAGTTGATCTGAACGAATTGGATGTATTCGGCATTTTATCTGTAGCTGGCTTAAAATCAGGCGATTGCTGGATAGCAAGGACATTCATGATGTCAGTGTGACGCCGCAGGCCCACCCAATTTCTACCAAATATTTTTTGGCAATTCGCGTGCATTGATCAGTTGCCGGGTCCTTTACAGAGCACGGTGTTTTTTATCAGGAACAAGGCATCTTTTGGGAAAAGTATAGCTGGTGTTTTCATCTTTCAGCCAATCAATTAATTTCAAGATACCAATGTAATTTAGAGTAATTCCCAAGATTATCCCTAAAACCCAATCGGTAGGGCTAGCTAAATCCTGCTGAACAACATAGGTAAAGAAACAGAGGGAGATTGGTAAAAACAGAATCAACCCCGTTAGCATCCCTGGGTTATAGAACGTTTTCCCTTTGTAATTGAAAAGAAACGTATGAGCCATAAAATTACCAACAGAAATAAGAATGGTGGCGATACCCAACCACACGGCATGCTCGCCAAAAATAGCGGCCAGGAAATAAAACCCCCAACCAACAACCACATTCACAATTAGAGAGGTATTGCTATTGAGGGGAAATCTATCTGGTCGTTGACTTGAAAACAGAACTGAATTGACCATTCCGGGAAAATAACCGGGATAGCGATACTCTTCAAATTGATGCAAGAACAAGGAAGCTAAACTGAGCCAAAGCAACCAGGAAAGAACACTATGGTTAGTGAGGAGCAGAAACAGTCCAACCCCTAAAGCCAGGACAAGCCCGAAGTCGTACCAATGATTCCTAAAATATTTCATCTTTTCTCCTAGGTTGAGATTTTTAAGGGAAATGTAAACCCGCGACCGGTGAAGCTATGCATGAGTGTAGCGCGGAGTGCGATACTCATTGTCATACGCCGTCTGATTAGGTCTTCTTGTGTTCTTTCAAATCTCTGTAGAAGTTCTCGTGGCTATTAAATGTCAGTAGATTGATTTCTTTCTCATCGTAGCTGTATGAAAGGAGAATCAACTTCACTCCTACCGCTCCAATGATGATGGCAGTGATGCCAGTCGGAAAAAGCGTTCCGAAGAAGGATTCAGTCACGGTAAGGTAGAGTAGAACGTAGGCGGATAACGATATGAGGAAAATTCCCACGACAGATAGGGGGCTTTTAGTTGTCATTCTTTAGATGCCCAACGGCGAGGCGGGATTCTTCCAAGATTGGGTTCAGGAAACCCACGGCCTCAGTATCGGTGATGACTCGAATTCATAGCATTAACAGATTGAAAAGCTTGGCCTTCTATCTGCCAGTTCCCAGAGAGTTGTTTATTGTCGTACCCTCGGGCTTTTAGGAAATCTACAAGGCTATCAAATGAAGGGAATTCTGTAAAAGTTCTTTGCCTAACGTACCCCTATAATTTTCGCTCAGGCATTTTTTATACCATTGCTCCAATTCAGAAAAAGTTACAACTCCTTGAATTCTGTCTTTATAGTCTAATTGACTAATTACCGTGGCATTGATCGTGGGAAAACCTCTGCCGGGGTTGCCCTTGATGATATGCGTGTCCGATGTGAAGAAAATTCTCATTCCTACCCTTCACGGTTCCGCTCCGCAATTTCGTCGGCACGGTCCTCGAAGTCTTCCATGTCCTCCGGACCATCCAGAAGGAAATCCATCCGGTCGCTTTCTTCGGTCACGAGAAAATACCCTTTCTTCGCCGCAAATTTGGTGATGAACTCAACCATCGGAGGCCGTAAATATTCTTCGGAATTATCAAGGCTTACCCCGCCGCTATGGACCGAGAGATTTTCGCAAAAGGCGGCAAGCTCGTCTGTGTCCTGAACCTCAAGAAAAGCGTCTTCATCCTCGATCAGTTCAAGAAAAACTCCTGACAAGCCTTCCTCGATCTCTAGCGGTGTGAACATTCCCCTTTTTTCCCCTGGTTCCCCGCGGATTTCAAGCTCAAATGCTCCGGTTAAAATCGGTCATAAAGCTATAAGTTATAGCGGTATGAAATGAGCTTTCTTGCATTTTCACGACTTAGTGCATAATGTGCGTCTTCTTAGACGGTAAAGCTCTAAGTTATAGTTTTACTGTCAATCTATAAGGTCGGTGATCGTAAATGAGAGGAGCAAGTGATTCGGATTAGGCAGGTAAGGGATGCCGTTGCCGCCACAACGTATTTCTTCGGAGAGGGTGCAAATTCGCAGGCCGAGGGGGAGGAAGGTGTGTGGATTGGCAAGGCCGTGAGTGGACTCGGACTTACCCCGGAAATGGCCGTGGGGAAGCAGGAATTTTCCGACTTGTTGCACGGCTACGCTCCCGGAAATATTCCCGTCTTCCAGCGGTTCGATTCCGCGCGAATCCCCGGTTGGGATCTCGTCGTTTCCCCGCCGAAATCAATCAGCATTGCGGCCAACTGTCTCGATCCAAAATTTTCCGTTCCGGTAGCGCAGTCGTTCGCGGATGCCGCCTATCAATCTTTCCGGTATTTCGTATAACGTCGAGGCTATACATAGCTGAGCGCAGCGAAATCTATTGTATATGCCGACTGGATGGGCATCCGATCCTATGCAATCGCTTTCGATAGCTCGAATAAAGTATCGGGGCAGAAATCCTGTCCTTCCGGCCATTCGACTGTTCCGAGCGAAACGCGAACCCTTCGAAAATAGGTCTCATCCTTCAGGCTCTTAAAGATCCCTTTTTCCAGATAAGGGGATACGTCAAACTCGCGACGTTCGCCATTCGAAAATTCAAGAAGCAAGTGGTTGTTTTCTTCGGGACTAACCTTTGTGACTCGTGGATTCATTTTATTTAAGTGGTTCGATTTTAAAGACTTCCTGTCCGTTGACCGCGAGTTCCCAGTCAGCCATCAATTCATCGCGGTGAATTTCAATCCATGCTTGGACGAGCTTCATCCGACTCTTTTGGATGCTACCTTCGATGACCTCTCCGTCAGGTATGCCGACAACCGCTTCTTCGCCTTGGTATTTGACGTGAATGTGCGGCAGATTGTGCTTCCCTGTATCGAAAAAATACAGGGCTACGATCACGCCGTAAAACATTGAAATGACTGGCATTTTTAGAGTGTTCGCCAGTTCTTTTATTTTTTCAATTCTATTCCGCCCATCGCCTAGGTCTGGCACGGCCCGTTAGCGACGTTGTCCAGCACCGATTTGTTCAGCTTTGATTCGTTCAGACATCCAGACCTTCATAATAGACTGTCGAGTGACGCCAACTCGCTTCGCTTCTTGATCTAGGGACGCGATCATCCAATTAGGTAAGTCCAGATTGACTCGCCGCTGTTTTAGGTTGGGTCTGAAAGCCTGATCAAGGTTCAAGAAATCAGTGATGTCTTCGCCGTCGTCAAAACGGCGATCCAATTCTTCAGCTGTTATAGTATGTTCTTTTTTCGCCATCTCTTGCCCTCCTGCATGATATGATTCTTATTTTCTTTTCCCGATAGGTAAATATAGCTGTCCAAAGTTTGTCCAAGTAGGTGGCAATCAAAGCGCTGCGGGGTTCTGTTTCGCTTCGTGCCGAAACTTCGAGGGCTGTCACATCCTTCCAAAGCTCCTGAACTTCTACGAAATCGATTCCATGCTTCACTTTGTTTTTTGCCGACTTCTCGGGGTCGAACTCAAAATCCATAAAGGTATAATTATTGAATAATTATGGATTTCAATCTTTTTTTTGCTGAACGATGAGCGTGAGTATAGATGAGCGCCAGCGAAATCTATTGTCTCACCGCGACTGGTTCAGCCTTTTATTTTCGTTTGAAATATTCTCTCATTGTTCGTCGGTTCCAGCCTTTCTCTTCACTGTGGATGCTTCTACTTAATGACTCGCATTGGGTTACAACCCAAAGAATCGCCGGGCATTTTCGGTGGAAACCCTGGCAACGGTCTCCACGTCCGTCTTGAAAAAATCGGCACAGAATTCGGCTATGGTGGCAATGCGTGCGGGTTCGTTTCTTTTTCCGCGGTAGGGCTCGGGGGAGAGGTAGGGGCTGTCTGTTTCCAGGATAAGATTCTCCAAGCCGTTTGCGGCGAGGGCTTCGCGAACGTTTTCAGCACTGCGGAAGGTGATGATTCCGGTGAAGGAGCAGTGAGCGCCGGCAGCTTTAATCTTCTGTAAGCTTTCCACTCCTTCGGCGAAGCAGTGGAAGATGGCCCGCTCCGGTGGGAAGCTCGTTTCGGAGAGGATCGCGAGACACTCGGTGACGGTTCCCCGCGAGTGAATCACGACGGGAAGGTCATGGGCCTGCGCTTTTTGCAATTGCTGGGAATAGGCGTCGCTCTGCCAGCGGATGTTTTCTTCGCGGGTTTCTTTTTTGAGGCGGGTGAAGTCGAGTCCGATTTCGCCGAGAGCACAGGGTCGTGGTGACTGGTCGCTCGCTAAGTAAGTATCCAATAAGCGGAGACTCGAATCGTAGTTCTCTCCAACGTAAGAGGGGTGCAGGCCGGCAGTCCAGGAAATGGACCCTGGAAAGCGGCTGGCCAATTGTCGATAAGTCTCCCAGTCACCCGGGTCGGTCCCAATGGCTATGCAGTGGCTCACGCCCGCTTCCTGTGCTCTTTGGAGCCAACCGGGAGGGTCGGTGGACTCTTCTTTCTGCAGGCTGACGGGGTGACAATGGCTGTCAATGAGGGTGGTCATTTCGGCTCGTCAGATGATGGCGGGAGATAGAAGGTGATTTCGAAATAACCGGCTTCTTTGGGGAGTCCGTTGTCCAAGGTTAAGAAACTTTCACCAAGAGCGCGATCAACCAGAAGATTGCCACTTGATTTTATGGGAAGGGCGGGTGGTCGGCTCCAGGGGGAGGAGCGGTCGAGGAGAAATGAGGCTGGGCTGAGGAAATTGGCGTCTTCCGCGTAACCGGCAATTACGGAGGGTAGGGGTAGGATTAAATAGGTTTCTTTGTCCGTCTGAAGGTTTAGAATGTGAAGTGTCATCTGCTCCGGGGGTAGCTGAAGGGTGGGTAGATCGGTTCGTCCGAAGTTTCGCAGGGAACTTTCCGTTTGCTCCAAGAGCCATGCTCCCGGGTTTTCCTCGGAGTTTGGAGACGGCACCCACTGAGACCACTCCCTGGTGCCTTCCAGCGAAAGGAAGGGGGGGAAAGGGGTGATCTCTCGGGAGATGGAGAGTTGGCGAAAATCCGCTATGCTCGGATCGGTCCGTTCACGGCCAGAGGCAACTAGCAGGGTGAGGGGGTCGATGAGGGCGAGGGTTTCGGAATCCGGTTCACCGAGGTAGGAGAGGATGTTTCTCGACTCCTCGACTTGGCTGGGTTTCTCGACTCCGATGCGGATAAAAAAGAAGATCGCGAAATGGATGAGGACTCCAATGAACGCTGCGACTAGTGCGATCCTGGTCGGCTTTTGAAATGGCTGTTTGCGGTTCACGGAGTAATGGCCGGTGCGGGGACACGGGCCGCCATTTGAATTTGATCGTATCCGGCCCCTTGCGCGCTTTCATAGATCTTCCCCATTGATTCCAATGAAGTGGACCCGTCAATGAGAAGGAGAAGGGTCCGGTTATCATCCATGGATTTCGCTTTCAGGTCGGCAAAGGCGTTGCCCATGCGCTCGATGGGATAGGAGCCGAGAGTGGTGACAATTTTCTCGTTCCAGACGGTAGCGACTGCTCCGGCCTGCACGCCGGTGAGACTCTCGCCGTTCTCGAAGGTGGGCAGGTCGATGGATACCCCAGGGCTGAAAAGGAAACTCTGGGAGAGGAAAAGGGTGATTAATGCAATGAGTCCGATGTCCACAAAAGCGATCGAGTCGATGCGGAATCGTGGCGAGCTGATCCGGCTGACCAGATCGAAGGGGCTCGTCAGAAGATCTCCTTCGGGGAGACCGGGGGAGGGATCATCTTCCACTGATTTCATTCAACACCTCCGCTTTTGTTTTCTTCGGGACTTGGGAAGTCATCGCCTTCTTTCAGGTTGCCGATCCATTGCAGGAGGTCATGGCCGACGGATTCCATGTCGTGAACAACGGCTCGAAGTCTCCCGTGGAGGAAGTGGTGGGCCAAGTGCGCCATGACAGCGATGGCCAGACCGGCGATGGTGGTGAGCAGGGCCTCGGCAATGGATCCGGCAAAGTCGGATGGGTTGGCATAGACACCTTCATTTTGAAAGAGGAAAAAAGCCTGATAGCCGGCGAGGATCGTCCCGAGAAGTCCGAGCAGGGGTGCGATTCGGGCGATTGCGGCGATGGTGCCGACTCGCCTCTCCAGAATCGGGATTTCGATGAGAGCGGCGGATTGAATCGCCCCGCGGATGCGGTTGACAGGCTGGTCGAAGTGCAAGAGTGCGGCCTTGACCACGTTGGGGATCGGCCCGGGGGTTTCTTCGCAGACGGCGAGGGCTTCGGCCAATCTCCCTTTGCGGAGGAGGTTTTGGATCCCATCGACAAAATTGCGGACCTGAATCTGCCCTTGGTGAAGGAAGAGGGTGCGCTCTATGAAGAAGATGAAGCCTAGCACGCTGATGAGCAGGAGAGGCCACATGACGAGGCCGCCTTGGCGGAAGAGAGAAAAATCAAAGGAATCCATGGTGGGCTTTCGTTCTTAGGAGTCTGTAGGTCGAAGCTCACGCGCCCGCAACTTGGCGCGCGCAATCTTGCGACCGGGTAAGTTCTGGTTGTCTATGATTTCGAGCAGTCGGGTGGCTTCTTCTGGAAGGCCATCGGCGTCACTCCATGCGGAGAGTTCGAGAAGGGATTTGGAAAGCCAGAAGGCGACGGCCGCATTGTATGAATCCCGCTGGTCGAGTAGCGGCTCTATGTTCTCCCACAATACCCGACGAGCGGTCTCGGGTTGTTTTGCCCGGCGGAATGTTTCTGCCCGTTTCAACTGGCTCTCAAGGAGCACGGATGGGGGGACATTCGGAACGGTTGCGACTTTGGCGAGTGCTACGCCGGCGTTGAGGAGGTCCTCCGGGGAGGCGTCCGGATTGGCCAGAACGGTCTCGGCCCCGCCGATCTCCGCCTGGTATTGGAGTGGGTGGGTTGAGTAGCGCTTGGCGGTATTTTCAAAAAGGAGACGGGCGCTGCTGAAGTCGCCTAGTGAGCGGAGGATTTCTCCCTCTTTCAGGCGGGCGTGGATGGCGAGTTCGTGGTTGGGGTATCGGGCGACGAGATTCTCCAGATAACGGATGGCTTCTGCGATGGATTCGGGCGTGCGCCTGGACTCCGCGATGATGGCAGCTTCGTAGAGGGCCAGTGGTGCGTAGTCGCTCGACGGGAAACGATCCGCCAGATTGACGAGTCGTTGCTGTGCTTCCCCGGAGAGATCACGGCCGGCAAAATAGCGGGCCTCGAAAAGGTAGGAGAGAACGGCGGCACGACTTTCCGGATAACGGTCCCGGAGGCTGGCCATGATCTTGGTACCTTCGTCCGGCTGGGCGTTTTTGAAGAGAATCTCTCCCTTCAGCAGGAGGGTCTGGGCAAAGATGGAATCGATTGATCCATTGGTGGAGGAGCTGATGGGGGTCGATGTCACTTCCTCGTTGGCGGCGGGGGTTGTTTGGGTCTCGAGGGAGGCCAGGAGCTTATCCACGCGTTGGAGGGCGTCTTCATCCAGCCCGAGTAGCGACAAACTATAGGCCTGAAGCCATTCAAAATTGATCCGGGTCGAGGGGGCTAGCTGCTCATTGCTCAGAACCGTTTCGATCTGGCCCAAAGCTTCTTCAGCGCGGCCATCCTTTATGAGTATGCTGGCGAGGTTCCAGTTGATGCGCCAGGACACGACCGCACTGATCAGGGGGTTGTTGACCAGGTTTGCATTGCTCCATTCCAGGGCAAGGTCCGGTTGACCGTTTTGCAGGAGAGAGAGGGTGTACTGATAAGCGGTCTCCTCGGTGGGTTTCAGGGCCCACGCTTGGAAGTAGGCGGAGGCTGCCGAGCTGTAGTCGCGGTTCCGGTAGTAGAGGTCTCCGGCGAGGTGAAGATAAAACGGTCGTTGTTCAGGTTGCAGGTCGGGGACGACTTCCAGGAGCCAGGTGGCCGCCCGCCGGAACTGTGGTGGTGATTGTTGCCAGGCGAGAAAGGCGGAGGACAACCGGGCTGCCTGCAATACGGGAGTCCCAGGGTAGTCTTTGATCAACATTTCTACTAGTTCCAGGGCTTCCGCTTGCTTGCCGAGGCGGGAGAGTAGCTGGGCCTGGGCAAATATCAGGCGATCCCGAATCGGATGATCGGGTCGGGTACTGATGATGGAGGCAAAGGTGTCGGATTGGGAAAGTTTCGCTTCATCAATTTCCCGGAGGAGCAGATTGAGGGTGATCCGGAGGTTGTCTCGATCGGAGCCGGTGCGAAGGATTTCCCAGAGTGTGGCTCTTCCCTCGCTGTTGCCGAGTCCACGGAAGACAGCAAGGGGGAGGAGGATCTGGTCCGCAATCGTGGCATCGTCGGCTTCCGTGTTCCGGGAAAATTGATCGAGAAACTCGATAGCGTTTTCGGTCTGGCCCTGTCCCATCAAAACGAGGGCATACTCCCTCGCCAGCTGAAAGCGCATGGGAAGCGAGACGGCAGACTCGAATTGACTCTTTAAGGAGAGGACAGTGGCTTCGTCAACTTCTCCACGGAGGATATCGAGACGGGCACGGATCGAGTCAAAGTTATCCTGAAGAAAGGGCGAATCGGCGGCTCTGCTGGCCTCGTTGAAAAACTCGGCGGCTTGGGAGGGGTCTCCCCGGCGGCTGGCGATCAGGCCCTGCGTAAGGTAATACCAGCCTCGGTCACTGCTATCCAGGCTTTCGGGTGAGATGCGACGGATGCGATTCTGTGATTGCAGGGTATTCCCGAGTAGGAAATCCGCCATGGCCCAGCGTAGACTGCGGGCGGGGTCATTGGTGGGACCTTCCTCGCGCAGGAGGCGGATCACTTCTGCCGGATCGCCGTGCTGGATGAGGGCAGTGAGTAGCGCAAGAAAAGCCTGCTCTTGTTCCTCTTCGGTTAGGTCGGGGTCGTCGATAAGGGGGCGCAGGTAATCAATGCCGATGGCTGCGAGGCCGAAACGAGCGGCACGCACTCCTTTCTCGAGAGTTCGGAGGCTATCCATCCGCTCCTCTCGAGGATTGTCCTGCAATATGGGTGCAGTGTTCTGAGCATACGGGGTGGCTGGGAAGAGAGAGAGAAGGAAAAGAAGGATTCCGGCCAAAGAGAGGGCGCGGTGAATGGTGGAGGTTCGGATCATCGTCCAGCGCCCCCTTTCATTACCGCTTCGTTTAATTCCCCGATCAAGCGGTTGGCTTGGGATAGGTAGCTGGAGCCAAAAAGGTTTAGGTGATTGAGCACGTGATAGAGGTTGTAGAGATTTTGCCGTAGTTTCCAGCCCGGACGTGGCGGAATTCTCTCCTGGTATCGATGGTAGAAACTTTGAGGAAACCCTCCAAAAAATCGGGTGAAAGCAATGTCGGTCTCGGGGTCGCCGTAGTAGAAAGCCGGATCGAAGAGGACGGGATCTCCTCCTTCATCGGCAGCAGCGTTCCCGCCCCAAAGATCACCGTGAAGCGGGGTGGGTGAGGGGAGGCTGCTCGCGTCAAAGAAGGTCTCAATCGACCCGAGAAGCGGCTCTGCGGAGTGAATTGTGTAGCCGTTTTCCTCGGCGAGGGTGATTTGGAATATCAGGCGTTGATCCCGGAAAAACTCCGGCCAGGAATCGCAGGGGTCGTTTTTTTGTGGCGTGGCACCAATAAAGTTATCGATGGTCCAGCCGAAGCGGTCGCCGGATTTAGAGTGAAGATCGGCGAGTTTATCCCCCATGCGCGCTCCCGATTTCGAATCCAGTGGCCGGAGATCGATCCATTCCATGATCAAAGCGAATTTATTTTCGAAAGGACCGGCCGCAATGGGTTTTGGAGACCGAATCGTTTGCGTTTGGGAGAGTGCGATCAACCCCTCTAACTCTGTCTCGAGAAGGCTCCGGTTGCTCAGAGGAGCTAGTTTGACAAAGAAAATGCCGTGAGAGGTGCGGATCCGCCGGCTATCGTGAATACAGCCGCCGGAAACCGAATCATCGCTGAAGATGTCGACCGACGCTCCGATGGCTTTGCCCAAGCAGTCAGTCAGCTCTTTCATTTTCTTTTGTCATCCACTGCAAGAGGTCATCGGACCCATTTTCAAGGATGTCGAGTACATCGTCGAAACCACGGTTCCCTCCATAGTAAGGGTCGGGCACTTCATCGATCCCAGGCAAGTCGACCCAGTTGCAGAATCGAACAATCTTCTTCCGGTCGGCATCCGTTCGGGCCAATGCGAGGATATTGCGATAGTTCTCCTCGTCCATCGTCACGATCCAGTCGAATTGCTCAAAATCTGCGAGAAGAAAGCCACGGGAAATACTGGTGAGATCGTATCCCCGCCGCTGGGCAGCCCTCCTCATCCGGGTATCTGCCGGAGCGCCCGCGTGGTAATCAATCGTCCCGGCTGAGTCACATTGGATTTGTTCGCCAAGGCCGGCGGCTATAGTCTTTTGGACAAATACAGCCTCCGCAGCCGGGGAGCGGCAGATATTTCCCATGCAGACAAAGAGGACCCGAATCATGGCGTTTTCTCCTAAACCTCGTCGGTCAAGCCGAGCACTTCCTGCATATTGTAGATGCCAGGCTCTTTGCCGACGACCCACTTGGCAGCGGTCAAAGCGCCACGGGCAAAGATGCTGCGATCCCCCGCGCTGTGGGACAGCTCGATCCGCTCTGAGGGGCCTGCAAAGATAACGTTGTGCTCGCCGACGACGTCGCCACCGCGCAGGGAGTGTAGGCCGACTTGCTGGTCGGGGCGCTCCCCGGTTAGGCCAGCGCGACTGCGGAGCGCAGTCTCCGGTCCCCATCCGCGACCCTCCAGAATCGCCTCGAGAAGATTTTCAGCGGTCCCGCTCGGAGCATCTTTTTTAAATCGGTGGTGCATCTCCACGATTTCCGGATGGTAGGTTTCGGGAAGAAGTTTGGCAGCCTTGCGGGTTAAAAAGAGGAGCAGATTGACCCCGATGGAGTAATTTCCGGCCCAGACCATGGGAATTTTATCGCTGCAGGCGCGGATCCGTTCCGCTTCTTCCGCGGTGTGTCCGGTCGTGCCGATGACCAGTGGTTTTCCATGGGCCGCGCACAATTCTGCTAGGCCGGGGGTGCTTTCGTGGGAACTAAAATCCACGACCACTCCGGAATCAGCCATCGAGTCCTTCGGGTTCGAGGCGATGTCGCAGGCAGCCACGATACGG
>Ga0222662_1000148_pt1 | contig 65600 bp, 54 predicted proteins | sample AntAcemetagen600_FD_179821 | JGI IMG/M metagenome (GOLD analysis project Ga0222662, IMG submission 179821) | Saline water microbial communities from Ace Lake, Antarctica - #600 | ecosystem: Environmental > Aquatic > Non-marine Saline and Alkaline > Saline | place: Antarctica: Ace Lake... | reverse complement strand
CGCATGCGCATGTAGTCGTCAAAGACATCGCTTCGCCGGGGAGACTGGGTCGCCTCAAAGTGGTTCAAATAGTCCTCGGAGCGTTCCAAGGTATTTCCGATCGTTTCCCTCAGCTGGGCAAGGGCCGCCAATTCCACGCTCGCCCCTTTCGTGTCACCCTGCACGAGCTGATTGATGACCAGCTCATAACGATCAAACACCGGCCGGTAGAGCGGGAATCCTGACACTTTGACATGCTGAAGATTGTTGAGCACCTGCGCAAGTTTTTCGGCAGCACCCTTACGATCTATGAATTCCGAAAATTGATCAATCGTCCCGATGAACTGTCCTTCCGGAGCGTCCTCTTGGTTCGCTTTTTTAAATCGCTCAAAGAACTTCCGTTTTTCCGGAGGCCTCTCTTCCTCCTCTTCACCATTGAAACCAATCGTCAGCACCTCGGTCAACCATCGCTCAGTTTCATGCCGATCCAGAAACTCAAAGCGCTGACGTTGCCCCATCGTTGCGACTTGAAGTGTCCACCACTTATCGAGCCCCTGATCCATTTCCCGGAACGCAGGGAAGTGCTTCTTCAGCAGTGAAAACTCTCCACTCCCCGCGAGTAAAGTCAGGTCTCCGAGAAATTCACGCATCCCGAGATCCCCCTCCTCCTGATCCAGCAATGCCGTGACCATCGCGGAGGCGGAAACGCGATAGATCGCATAGCTGATGGGGTCGAGGCTCAGCGGATCCTTTTCGGAAAACAACTCATCCGGCGTCATGAACACTCCGCTCTTAAGCACTCCGGAATAAAAGACGCTCCGCTGACCGGTGCGACGATGCTCGATCATGGCGTCAAATCCATGCACGATCCATTCCGGGGCGACGAGCTTCTCCACGTTCAAGGCATAAGGATTAGGCACGAAAGGCGTCAGCATCTGTTCGATAATTAGCGCCCTAACCGCCGCGAGTCGGAATTCCTCTTCCTCAAATTTGTCGTGGAGACGGGCCGCTAAAAGGATATGAAACCGGTCGTCGGATCTAAGCTCAACGCTCATCCGGGCGTCTTCCCCCCGGTAAACATCGCCCACCTCGCCCCACAGCTCCACGCGAATGGGAATCTCCCAGGCGTCGCGACCTGAGATCAACTGATTCGCCTGATGGCTTTTGTAGATCGACCAGCGAAAATCCCCCCTGAGTTCGCGGACGTACGAAAGAAACATGGCCCGAGCTTTCGGGTTTTCGCCCTTCACCGTGACCTGTTCAATCTCGCCGAAGCGGGCCGAATCCGGAAGCTCACTCACCGAGGTTCGTGAGTCCATCGTCCCGGCGCGGGCGCCTTGAGGAGCGGCGAGTTCTTCTGCCGGATCATCCTGCGAATAGAGAGATCCCCATGCGAAGAGCGAGAGCCCTCCCGCAATGACCAGCCTCTGAATTCGAAGAATCATTCCAGAAAGCTACCAAATTCGTGAACGAGTGGCAAATCATCCTCATGCAAGATCGAACGTGCCCTCCGCCCGGAAGATCTCAATCTTCTGCGACGCAAAAAACGGCCACCGCGTTTCTGCGATGACCGTCTTTCGTGGGCAAAGCGTTTCCTGCCCTGCCGCTGAGGGTTGGTTATTTCACCTCGATCTTTCTCGACTTCGCTTCTTCACGAAGCGGAAGCTCCAGGGTGAGAACGCCATCTTCAAGACCGGCCGAAATCCCTGAGGGATCGACCTCGGGTCCGACATCGAGGCGGAGACGGTAGTTTTTCTCCGACGGATAACGGGCGAGCGGGCGCCAGCCCTCGGGCGTGTCGAGGACACGGGTCGCGCGGATCTCGAGGATTTCGTTTTCAACCGTGACCTCGAGATGATCTTTGACCACCCCGGGCAGATTCACGACCACTTCCCAGGCATTCTCACTGTAGTGGGAGCGATACGTGGGCTTGTGGACGAGATTCGGACGGACTTGCAGCGCCGTGGATTCCGTTTTGGCCGCAGGCGCGGCGCAGAGTTCATTGTTTTCACTCATGATAATTTCTTTCGTTGAATTGGGTTTTTATTAGTTAGCTGACCTCGATGCTGACGGGCTTGCGCTCGGGGCTCTTCGGGAAGGTCAATTCGAGAATGCCGTGAGCGAGTTTGGCTTCGATTCCGGCCACATCAGTTCCTTCCGGAGTGCGCAGGTAGCGCTCGAACGTCCCGGTCTCCGTCTCTTCAGAAGAGCGGACGTCTTTCCCGTAGCTGAGACGAACAATGCCGTCCTCCGCATCGAGGTGCAGATCGCTTTTTCTGACGCCGGGCAGCTCGATGCGAGCGTGGAAATGCTCATCATCTTCATACCACTCGACCGCATGTTCGGGCGTCGTGGACGCCGAAGTGCTGCGGGGCGCAAAGAGCGGAGCAAAAGCCCGGAAGGGATCCGCAAAGAAGGAATCCCAATCGTTCGTGTCGTTCGTTGGATCGTTATATCGGATTATTTTCATAAGTAGTAGGTTGGATTGAATTTCCGCTGAAACAGAGCGCATGAGATATGCCAGAGAACTTTGAAATCACACAAACCACTCACCATGAACCGATTACAATATTATCCGAATCCAAACCCCAGCCTGAAAAGCGCCATTATGGCTCTATTTAAAAACCCGATGCGCCAATTCGGTGTGACATTACGACTCACTGAAAGTGCTCCTCCAAGGGCTCTTTGCCCTTATCCTAATCCTTTTCTTTTTTCCTCCCCCGCCCCCCCTGCCATCGGAAAAGAGAAAGACGAGGAGATGAGGAGATGAGGAGATGAGGACCTAACCCTCTTGAGTTCCCGACCTAACCCTGTTAAGTCCGCTCATGGTGAACGCCTACTTATTCGACATTGGAAATGTGATTATCGCCTTTGACTTCATGAAGGCGGCGCGACGGATCGAATCGCTATCCAACTGCCTCGCGGAGGAGATTCTCGCCCGTGTTTCCACGCTTACCGACACTCTCGAAATGGGGCAAATCACACCAGCTCAGTTTTACGACCGGACGATCGAGTTGATCGGCTATCGGGGAGATCGTGATTTTCTATCCTCCTCCTTCGAGGACATCTTTGAGCTCAACGAGCCGATGGTCGCTTTCATCGAGGCCCGCCATGCCGAGGGGATCCCACTCCACCTCCTCTCCAATACGAACGGCATCCACGTCCCGTTTTTTGAGAAGACATACCGCGTTTTCGACTGCTTTGACGGGCGCGTTTACTCCCACGAAGCCGGCTGCATGAAGCCGGACCCAAAGATCTACGAGATCGTGAAAGAGACGATCGCCCTCGATCCCGCCACGACTCTTTACATCGATGACCTCCCTGCCAACTGCGAGGCCGGCCGGGAAGCCGGGTTTCAAACGATCTCATACGGGCGCGCCGATCACGCCTCGTTCCTGCGCGAAGTTGACGAACTTTGCCAGTGAAATGGGAGGTGATCGCGTGCGGAACGCTTTTTGACACGTCGGGAAATCGGGCTGACTTTTGAGCGGAAATTGGGCGAATCCTTCCTTTTGGTGACGCTGTATCCAGAGACGAAAAGACTATTTTATGAGCGAAAAAACTGACCCCGCCCCCCTTGGAACTTCACGACGCGATTTCGTGAAGAAAACCGGAGCCATCGCCGCGACCGGTGCTGCGATCGCCTTCCCCTCCGTCACCTTCGGCGCCCCGAATGATAAAAAACTGAAAATCGGTGTTGTCGGCACCGGTGGACGCGGCGGCGGCGCGATGATGAACGCGATGAACGCCGACGATAATGTCGAGCTCTGGTCCATGGGCGATCTCTACATGGAAGAGGCGACGAAGAAACTCGAGATGGTGCGCAAGTATGCCTCCGTCCGTGACAAAGTCAGCGAGAGCATCGACGGGCGCGTTTTCAGCGGACTGGACTCCTACGAGAAAGTGATCGACTCCGGTGTCGATGTCATTCTTCTCACGACGCCCCCCGCCTTTCGTCCTCAGCATTTCAAGGCTGCGGTCGATGCCGGGATTCACGCCTTCGTCGAAAAGCCCTGTGCCACTGACATTGCCGGTGTTTATGATTTCCTCGAAACGAGCAAGCTCGCGGCCGAGAAAGACCTCTCCGTCCTCTGCGGATTCTGCTACCGCTACAGCGAGCACGGTCGGCCTCTCTTTGAGAAGATTCACGACGGAGCGATCGGTGACGTCGAGAGCATTCACTCGCTCTACTATGCAGGACCCGTCAAAGCGATGCCGGCACCGGAAAGCCGCCCTGACGGGATGAGTGATACCGAGTGGCAGTTGCAAAACTGGTACAATTTCACCTGGCTCAGCGGAGATGGCATCGTCGAGCAGGGCTGCCACAATGTCGACCGGATCTCCTGGGCGATGCAGGACGCTGATCCTGTCGCCGCCTTCGGCAGCGGTGGACGAACCCGCGCGAATAACGAGGGCAACATCTACGACCACTTCAGCATCACCTATGAGTATGAGAACAACGTGAACTGCCACGTCGAATGGCGTCAGTTTCTTGATTCCTACAACTTCACCGGTGACACCATCTACGGCACCAAGGGCATCGCTAAATTCGGCACCAGCTCCGCCGAGATCATCGGCGAAAATCCGTGGAACTGGCGCAAGCCCCGTGTCACGAAGAGCATGTACGATCTCGAGCACGAAGAGTTCTTCGGCGCGATCCGCTCCGGCGAGCGCAAGGACGACTCCGAGTGGATCGGTCACTCGACCCTCCTCGCGATTCTCGGCCGCACCGCCTGCTACTCCGGCAAGCGCATCACCTGGGAAGACATGACCAAAGCCGAGCAGAAATTGGTGCCCGATAATATCGACATCAACGGCGAACTCCCAATCCGTCCGACCCGGGTCCCCGGCCTGCCTGAGACACAGGACACCGTGTTCCCTGAGGATAATCAGCAGGCGTAGGATTTCGGGTTCACCGAAAACAAGTTTGAAAAAGCCCCGTCCGAAAGGATGGGGCTTTTTTGTGGCCGGTCAATTGGTGAGTCGGGATTGACCCGCTTCCGGCAAAAATGTTACAAGCTTGTATGGGATGGATCTCTCAAAAGCTGAAAAAACCATCAACTCAGCTGCTGATTTTATTGGCCATAGCAGCGCTCGGGGTTCTTGCTTGGCCCCAAGCGGGCTGTTATTCTCGTCCCGGCTACAACATCACTGCCAACAACGCCTATAACCTTAAGAATGCGATTCAGGCCTACCACACTGAATTTCAGCGATATCCTCTTGAGGGTTTTGAGTGGCAGCTATCGTCCACTAGCGAAGGGTCTCTGATGTCAATTTTGCAGGGAACCATAAGCGGGCAACTGGAGATGCAAAATCCGCGCCGAATCGTCTTCTACGGGGGGAAACGAGCAAAAGTAAGGAATGGCAAACCGCACTCGGGAACGACAGTAAATCGAGATGGGACATCTGGCCTTTGGGACGCTTGGGGCAATCCCTATCGAGTTCGACTCGATTTCGATCAAGATCTCCGCATTGATAACCCTGATCCGAACCCTAACATTGGCGGCTCGCAACTCCCCGAATCGATTCTCGTCTGGTCAGCCGGTCCGGACGGTGATTTTTCGACTTGGGAAGACAACGTCAAAACGTGGTAGTGGCTTCAGAGAGAGGTGTATTTCGGAGATAGGGGGCAGATTCTTTTTAATGTCCTCTCAAGCTCGATCCCCAAGCGAAGACATTTCCAGATTGTAGTGCGACCTCAAATCATTCAGGATTTCTCCGTGAGTTATTTTTGCAAAGCAGAAAATGGGTGGGAAGTTCGTCGCGGCTTTTTGCTGTTGATGCTGATTAGCGTGGCTGGAATAGCGATTTTTTATCTCGTCGAAAACACACGCGGCCATCTCGCGCTGGAAAAGGCGAGAACAGAGTATCTCGCCGCCGGGTATCGGCTCGATCTCAATGAAATCCTGGGGCCGGAAGTCCCTGATGAAGAGAACTTTGCAGCGACTCATTTTATCGAGCTAGCCTACCGAGGCGGATCACGGGATCCTGAAGCGTGGTTCGGACATGAACCCCTACCGCCCTTGGTTGGCTCCATCGAAGCTTCGCCAAACCCTTCCTCTCACCCCATAGCGCCGCTCGCGATCTATTTTCACGAACCCCTGAGCGAGTATGAAAGCGCTGAGAAATTGAAATTATTATTACTCTCGCGAAATGAAGATCTTCTCCGTTTCCACCAAGATCTAGAACTCTTGAAATGCGATTGGAGAATCGTCATGGACGTAAGCGATTTCTCTACTCAGCTTCAACACCTGGGACTTTGGCGGGAAGCACACCAGTCATTCCAGCTCAATGCTCAGATCAACATCGAGCTCGGAGAAGAAAGGCAGGCCGCTAAATGGATTATTGCGATGTGCGATCTGCACAAACACATGACGACCAGTCAGAACCTCATCAGTAAAGTGATTGGACTATCGATGCTCAAGAAGTCTCAGGATCAAATCCTTCATGGAATCGAAAAACGAATTTGGTCCAAAAATTCAGCTCGGAAATTACGACGAAAACTTGATGAAGCGTCACAGAAAGTGACTTGGCAGGAAACGATGGAGCAGGAAAACGCGATTGCATACCAAGTCGTGCAAACCCCGGGAAAATACCGGAACGGCATCGCACAGTCTCAAGATCTTGAATACCTGAGACCATGGATCACGATCCCAAATACCCTACTGGGATACGACCTGCCGAGTTTGGACTCTCTGGAACGGCGCGTAAGCCGCGTCGCGATCTATCTGATTCCGAAAGGGTGGATGGATGCCAGCTTCGCGAACCAACTCTATGAGACTATCTCCCCCGACTCTCCGGCAACGATTCATCCGGACCCTTTAGCGTCGTTTTTCGAATCCGGTTACGAAATGGAGGCGATGCACAACCGCGTGCAGAAAACTCAAGTGATCTCTCAACTTACTAAGCTCGCGCTTGAGGCTCAATACTCTTTTTCAACGGACGGAGAATACCCTACCCGCCTCAGACTGGCGGACTCGCCGAATTACGGTTATCAACTAGGTGAAAATGGTCGCCCCGTGATCTGGTATTCGGAATCGGGTCCCGCAGAGGAAACGCTCGATCCAAACGACTACGAACTGATTCCGCGTGAATACCTCCTGCGTTTCCCCTGAAGCGGTGGTTGCGACACTATTGCCTCATCCTGAAGCTACAAATCGAAACGATTCCTAGGAAAAGCTCAGCAAGCCCCACCCACGCAGCCCCCTCGAAATGATTAAGTTCTGTAGGGATTTTCGAACGAAATTAGATTCACATTTTCCTGACAGAAACATTGCCTTTCTCCGGGCTTTATCGTTTCATCGCTTAACCTTGAAACCAGACCTTTCTTCAAAACCCCATGTCGTCGCGACGGTCACCCAACCGGCCGACCTGATTTATTTCTTTAACGGAGGCACGTCAAAGGCTGATGTCCTCGAGTTCCGCCTCGACACGCTCCATGCCGAAATTCATGACGCCTTTGTCACGGTCGTGGACTCGGAATACCCTGTCCTCGCGACAGCACGACGGGCCGCCGAAGGAGGAAGCCTCAAGCTGAACGACGAGGCCCGCATCGAACTTTACGAGCGCTTTCTTCCGGAAGTGGATCTCGTCGACACTGAAATCGCTTCGCTCCGGAGCGCCCCCTTCAACGCATTCCCGAAGTTGGTGAAGTCGAAGAAGGTTCAGCTCATCGGGTCGTTTCACGACTTTGAAAAGTTTCCCGGGATCGACTCGTTGAAAGACAAAGTGAGTGAAGCCTACGATCTCGGCGCAGACATCGCGAAAATCGCGGTGATCATCGAGGAGATGTCGGATCTGTTTTCTGTCGTCGAGCTCGTCGAGCATCACCGCAGCGAAGGCCGTCTCATTTCCGCGATGGGAATGGGACCGCTCGGAAAACTTTCCCGCCTCGTTCTTGCGAAGGCCGGCTCCTGCTTGAACTACGGCTATCTCCAGTCACCGAACGCCCCCGGCCAATGGCCCGCCGATGAGCTTTCGGAGTTACTGCAGGAGATTTAGAGATTCCCCCTCAATGCGTCGGTGCGGCGACAGTGCCGTCGACCAGCTCGCGCCGCCTCGTTTCGACAATGCGTGAAGCAATATCGAGGACGGTTTCCTCAAGGATGAGGCGGAGGTGACTTCCCGCGCGATAATCAGCCGGGGCAATGTGTTTGATGCGACCGGAAACTCCGGCGAGTTGGAAGGCTTTGCGAAAGCTGACACGAGTCTTGTCGCCGGGATTATAGACCGCAATACTATGCCCCCCGAACCGCTTCATGACCGTGAAGCAGGGCACGTCTGTCGGTCCGTCACCGAGATAAATCATGTTCGGAAACGGGATCGGACGAAGCTCGTCGACCATGTGATCATTCACGTCCTCCGCCGGATCGAGCATCCCTTTATTAATGCGGAACAGGTACTGAGTCTTCGCGGTGTGGGAAATGACGCGACGCGGAAAAGAGATCCGACCAGCGCTGTTCTCGGCAAATTCACAACCGAAAATCTCGGTGAGGTAAGGCTTGAGACGGCTGCCATCGATGAGCGCTTTGATCCCGCTTGAGACGATGTAGTGCTCAATTTTGACGCCCATGGCGCGGTGCTCGTCGCTGAGCAAATGTTCCAATTCCTCGAACATCTCGGGGAGGCCGGGGAAAAACTGGAGCCCTTTGCCGAGTTCTTCGAGGTCCTTGTTACTCGGACCGTCCATTTCCAGGTAGTCGATCATCGCCTTGAGATAGGCGAGCTCATTTTCGTAGCCCTCTTCATCGACGAGTTTCTTGCAACGTTTCCAGAACTCGGCCGGATTGATTCCGAATTTCGGGAAAAGCACCTCATCCTGCATGTAGGTGGGACTGAGGGTTTGATCGTAGTCGTAAACGATCCCGATCACATTTTGGGGAGCTGCCATAAGTCCGCTAAAGTTACCACGAATTTACACCTTTGCAGGTGCCTATAAGGCTCAACTGAGACCTTCGACATCCCGGAGCGCCTCTTCGAGCACGGAAAATTTCCATTCGAATCCATGGGCTTTCAATGCTGCCGGTTCGGCGCGCTGACTGTCGAGAAAGAGCGAACTCATGTCGCCGGGAAGCCATTTAAGAACAAAAGCAGGCACCGGGATGAGTGCTTTCCGCCCCATCACTCTTGAATAAATCGTGGTGAATTCACGATTCGTCGCCGGCGAGGGGCTCACGCAGTTTACAGCCCCTCTCATGCTCGACGACTGATCAGCGGCATCCGCGAAGACCCGCGCGAGATCGTGAAGATGAATCCAGGACCCCCATTGGAAACCGCGCCCGAGACGACCACCAAGTCCAAGCTTAAAAACGGGACGCAGTCGTTTCAAAAATCCGCCGCCCCCGAGAACAATCCCGATCCTCGGGTTCACAACGCGAAGCCCGAGCTTGTCGGCTTTCGCTGAGGCCGCCTCCCAGTCCCGGCAAACATCGGAGAGAAATCCAAAGCCGACATCGCTGTCTTCGTCGAGCCATTCATCGCCTCGATTTCCATAGTAGCCGACGGCGGAAGCACTCACCAGCACCTTAGGGCGGCGGCTCCGCGGAATTTTCCCGATCGCTTCGACGAGGTCAGTCGTGAGATCGATCCGACTGTCGTAGATCCGGCGACGTTTTTCCTTCGACCACCAACCGACAATCGGTTCACCCGCGAGATGAATGAGCGAATCAATTTCGCTCAGATCGATCGTCTCTGGATCGGCCAGCGAACGAACTTCATCAGCCCCCTCCACGGAGCGGTCTGGATTTCGCGAAAAGGCGACCACGGACCAGTCGCGTGATTTTGCCTCTTCAATAATGGCGGCTCCTAGAAAGCCGCTCGCGCCCGTGATACCAATTTTCATCTCCTCCGCTCAGCACTGGATGCTGACAGCGGCAGAGCCTAGGCCTGAACCGACCGCCTGAAAAGTCAGAATCGTTTCAGAAAAATGAATTCGCTCAGGCTCCGGCCGAAGCCTTCTGCTGATCGAGCACCTCAACAAACTCACGGGAGCGCTCGCGGAGGCGGGCCATCCCCTGGGAAGAGGTCGCGGAGATCGAAGGCTCCATCATGATGAGCTCGGCAAATCCGGTGACTGAACCAATCATGTTGCGAAAATCGTGACGGAGCTCTTTGTCATGCAGAGAAAAGTCCTGAACTGTGCTCAGCTTTTTGCGGATTTCGATACCGGCGGACTCGATGTAGCCGAACAACTCAGGGCCGTCTTCGCCATATTCCGGAAGAAATGCCTTCAACCGCTGGGTTGTGTTCACGATGTCCCGGACGACTTCCCGAAGCCGGTTCAAAGAAGGATCACGGGAAACGACGTCGTTAACTTCCGCTTCTTCGGGAGCTGATGCGGCCGCAGAACGGGAATTGAGCGCATCGATGATCGTTTTCGTCCCCTCGTGAGAAGGGAAAACCATGGAAAACCCTGCTGCCTTTGCTTTCTCAAGCAGTTGGGGGTTCCCCGTCGAGGAGAGGCCGAGAAGAGGAATATTCGCGAGAGTCCCAATCCCCTTGACCGCTTGAATGGCACTCCAGAGTCCGTATTCAGCGAGATCGAGGTCGGCGATCAGAAAGTCAGGCTCGTGCTGGCGGCAGAAGTCCACCATTTGCATTGGATTCCAGACCACGGCGGTCTGGTAGCCCGACTCTCCCAGCGCTTGCTGGAATCGCTCTCCGGTGGTTCGCTCTCCGGCGACAATTAAAACACGGTTCATTTGAAGAATAAGGAAAGATGAGAATTACTGTTAGGAATCTAATTTCCATAAATTTACCGTTTATTGAATTTTTTCCAAACGATTTTTTAAAATTTCTTAACAATTTCTTTCAAATGAAGCCGTTGCACCTTGGAAGTCGTATCTTAAACTAGCTCCCATTCACGGAGAATTCCTCCCTATCCTACTGAATCAATCTATGAAAAGCACTCTGACCAGCCTCGTTGCTCTGTCTATTCTCGCGATCTCCTCTTTTGCCAAAGCGGAAGAGGTTTTTGAAATCACCATCACTGCCGACAAGGTGCAGTTCCTTTACGATGTGAAGGAGTTCACTGTGAAGCCGGGGCAGAAAGTGAAGATCACCCTGATCAACCCTTCTGAAAGCGTCACTCGCCAGCCACACAACCTTCTCATCGTAAAGCCGGGCATGAAGGACGTTGTTGGAATGGCTGCTAACGCAGGGATGACTGACCCGACTTTCCTCACTGAGAAAAATGCCGTCCCGGATTCCGAGCACGTGCTCTTCCACTCGAAACTGATCCAGGCAGCTGAAGAAGATGTCATGGAATTCACCGCCCCCGAAGAGGTTGGCGATTACCCTTACCTTTGCACCTATCCCGGCCACTGGGCGATCATGAACGGTGTCATGAAAGTTGCTGAGTAATCAGCGAAGCGAAAACCAATTTTCAAACCCGCTCGTTGTCCTACCGGATAGCGAGCGGGTTTTTTATTATAAAAATCACTCAATCAACTTTTCTTTAATTTATTTATTGTAATTACCATAATTATAATTTAGAATTTAAATTCTATCGCTGCATGAAAACCACTATCCAGATTATCGACGACAACGTGGCGCTGACGACTTTGCTCGCCAAGACGCTTGCGAAGTTCGATTTCTTACCGGTCGTGGAGAACAATCCTCTACTGGCAATCAACACGGCGCGGCACTACCTGCCCGACCTCATCCTCCTCGATGTCATGATGCCGGAGCGGGACGGCGGTCGCGTTCTCGCTGACCTGAGAGCTGATCTTTCCCTTCGCTACATTCCTGTCATCCTGCTCACTGGTATCGCCCGCGAAGCTCAGGCCCTTGCGGAAACCGGTGGTATTAAAAGCGTCATTCTCGCGAAGCCGGTCCAGCTCAAGGAACTTCTCGATACGATCAAGTCAGAGCTCGCCGCCGCCATGACCTATCAGGATGAGGAGGAAATGACGAGTCAGCACCATTCTATCGGAGGTGGCGAGGCCGCCATACAGCTCCCTGATTTCGATCGTCTTGTCCCGCCGGAAGAAGACCAGAAAGGCGCAGGATTCTCCAACCAGGCGACGCCGAACGTTGATTTCTCTTTTCCGGACCGCCCTTCCGACTCTGAAGCAGAGACGAAAAACGCCTGGTAGGACGCGAGCATTCTGCCATCGCAGGTTTAGAAACCCGTCCAAGTCCTCAAGCGAGCCCGTTTTCCTGGAAACAATTCAGGCACCACTCGTATTCGGAGACCAGTTGATCGACGACATCCCGTGATCGGATCGCCTCCGGCAGGACTTCCCAGGTGTAGGTCTCCATTTCAAAATGCCCGCACCAGCCCGGATCCTCTCCCAGCAGGGCAAGAACGCCCGGGATGTGATCACGGGTGTCCGCAAAAAGCGCTTCCGGCTGGCTGTGGATCGGCACGTGAAAGTGAACGCGCCATTCGTCCCCGGCGTCTTCCGGCGATTCGCGGTTCCACTCAAATGCCTCCGGAAGATCACGGAAACGCTTCACCACTTCCCCGTTCTTCCCGACGACAACCTGGTGCAGATAGACTTCGTCCTGAAAAGCGCGAAGTCGCTCGACGGCTTCCCCCGTCGGGCTGAGCCGCAGGGCTGAGCTGAGGTGGATTTTGCTAATGCGAATGCCCGCATCGCGAAGGTTCCCAATCGCGTGAGCCGGTTCCTCAAATTCGACAGCGAGATGGCAGGTATCGTAATTGACCCCCAGATTGCGCTGAATCCTTTCGCTCTCGGCGGTGCCCACTCCGTCGTGGAGGCGCTCAAAGAAGGCGACCGTTTCGGTACTGGTTTCAAAAAAGCCGAGCGGCTCGGGCTCGAGTCCAAGGTGAAGGTCGCGACCGCTCGCGTCCCGCAATCGTTCGATGTGATCGGAACATGCCCGAAGATTTTGCACCATCGCAGCGACCTGATCCTTCTCAGTCTCAGGCTTAATGAACTCCTTGAAAGAGCCCGGCAGACTGCTCACGCTGACCGCCTCTCCGACGGGTGCCATTTTATCGATCAAATCGAAAAGCAGGGTCGTGTAGTCGAGCCGCTCCCGCGTCGACCAATCCGGCACATAAACCTGCTCTTTGACCCGGCTCCCGTGAAAGGTGCCGTAGGGAAATCCGTTGATCGTAAAAACGTAAGACTGCTTCTCTTCCATCCATCGTTTGAATTCGTCGAGGCGATCCGGATGGTCCCGCAGCTCCTCTGCGGCCTGAGCACTGAGGCGCAGACCGATTCCATAGGGCGCATCGGGACAGACTCGCCGGCGAACTTGATCCGTGTAATCACTTAGTCCGGCAAATGTTTCCGCCCAGGTCTCTCCCCGATGGATATTCGTGCAGTAGGCGAGATGAATGTCGTGTTTCAAACGCATAGAATCGCAACCAAAGCCCATCTGAAACGACCTTCAAGACAAAGCGACATCATCAAATCCGTTTCAAAATGAGATTTTCCGTGCTCGACATTGTTTCAGGGATTATCAAACATGCGAAACCACCTGCTTTTTCTCACATGAGTATCGGACTACCAGACGAATCCATCCCCTTAAAATCTCCTCCTTCCCCCGGAAATGCCGGCATCCTCGTTGTCGATGAGGATCCCGCTTTTCAGCTCGGCTTAAAGACTTTCCTCAGGGAATACGTTGGCTTCGATCAAGTTTTTGCGGCGCGGAGCGGTTCGGAAGCGCTCGACCTGCTCGAAACTGAAGAATCGATCGACGTCATCACTCTCGACTATCAAATGCCGGGGATGAACGGCATCGAATTCATGCAGGAACTGAGTGAGACCGCGACCCGCCCCCTCAGTGTTGTGATGATCACCGGCTATCCTTCCGAGGAACTCGAGGAGGAATTCCGCAGTTTTTCCTCCCCCACCCTCCTCGCCGATCATTTCCTGCACAAACCGGTCGAATTCGAAAAATTAGAGCCGCTCGTTTTGAAAGCGCACGAGGAATTGCTCACCGCCCGCTTCGCCGCCGAAGAGGCTGCTCTCGAAGCTGAAGAAGAAGCGATGCTGGTCGAAGAGTCACCTCTCATAAACACGCGAGGTATCGAAACGAGCCTCTTCCGTCAGGAAACGAAAATCGATGCCCTGAAAGAGCAGGTTAAAGTGCTCCGCAAAAAGTCGCGACGCGATACAATCCTACTCGCCCTGCTCGTCCTCGCAATGGGAGCGGCGATCCATTTCAGATGGTTTGGAACACTCGAAACGGCGTTCAAAGACGCCAGATCAGATCTGCAGCGAGTTTTCTCCAAGGCTCCTCCGGCACCTGATGCGGGCGAACCCGCCGCTCCGCCTGCGATCTCTCCGGCTCCCGATCCTGTCGGGTCTGACAGTCCCTTGTGATTATAAATCATTCGGCGCATTGTAATGGAGAGGATGCGTCGAACCCCGGATACTGACAGCGTTATCAAACCACGATAGAGATGAATCAAGATCCTCCCCCCATTCCAGACCAGCCGGAGTCAGCGCCTCAAAACGAGCCGCAGCCCACTCCGGAAAACTCAACGAATCCCGCAGGCGTGAACTTTGACGGATTTGCAAAATCAGTTGAAGACGCCGTTAAGAACGGTCGTAAAGACGCGAAGAAACTCTTCGACGACGCGCTTCCGAAGGCTAAAGAAGACCTCTCCAAAGGGATCCACGATGTCGCCTACGCGATTGCCTATGCGACCGCCTTCACCGGGGCGATTATTCGCGAAGTCGCTCCCGACAGCCTCGTTGATGGCCTCCGCGAAGGCGCTTCAGCGGGCCAGCGAGCCGCCAATGAAGCCGCCCGCAGCCACCGCGAAAAGCAGGAAGGGTCGAGCGATCCGGCCAACGATGTCGGCTCGGTCCCAGTCTGACCCATCTTTCACCCCCCAACACTCAACAGGGTTAGGTCGATGACCTAACCCTGTTTGTGTTGAAAATGCCTCACTTCTCAGGGGCCACAATGACCTCGCGAACTCCGACGGTATCGGGATTCAAGATGTCAGTCAGGATCGCCGGGAAAGCGACCTCACCGGTCGCGGCCCACTCGGTGCCACGGAGAAAAGTCTCCTGAAATCCGATGCCGCTCATCGCGGTCACATCATGACCGAGGGTGGTGTGAAAGACACTTCCCTCGCCATACTTGATCGTCATCAGCATCGGCTCGGTCTCACCGGAACCGCCGGTGTCCTCTGCGGAATAGGCACCCGCGAGAACGGTGACGTTTTCAGCCGGACCACGGAGACGATCATAAAGTTCGTCCTCAGCATGAAGCCACTTTTTCGGAATGCCCGCCGTGATCGGGTGCTCGAGGTCGGTCATTTCCACGACAAACTCGTGCCGCTTTCCATGAGATCCGCCACGGCCTTCCGTTGTGTCCTGCGTCCACTTGCCTTCGCGGAGCCGGAGATAGGGCCCCGAAAGCTCGGAGCGACCTCCCCAGCCACCGACACCGATCATCTCGTTGTAAGCACTCCACTGAGGAAAAGCATTGTTGGCGGCATGCACGCTGACAAAGCCGCCGCCACCCTTCACGTAATCCTCGAATGATTTCTGGACCGGCTCCGGCCAGAGATCTCCGTTGTAGTTGGAAACGACGACGTCGTAGGAGGCAAAATCGGGACGCCACTGTTCCCATTCTGCCACCGCAGTTTCCTTCGCTTTCGCCGCCGCGGCTTCCCATGCCTGAATCGCCTCCTTAAAGGCCTGATCCGATTCAGGGGTTTTTTCCTGCGGCTTGCGAGGCGGCTTGGGTGCGCCGGCGGGAGAAGTCGAAACGGTGACCTCAAAGCGACCGGACTGCTCCATCAGAGCAATGAGGACGGGAGAGGTCTCGACCCAGTTGTGATTGTTTTGTCCATCGATGAGGAGGACAGAAATTTTCTCTTTCGCGGCATCAGCTTGAGAACATCCGGGAGTGAGCAGCATCGCGCCGAGGAGGGCGAGACCGGGAAGAACAGTGAGTAGAAATCGCTTCATGCGACGAGAGTAGCGGTAATCGACGCGATGAAAAGCGCAGATTTGCGTGCCCTCCCTACGGAAGCTTCAAGATCCGGATGATCTCCTGAATGCCTCCATCGGTGCCATGGACTCCATGAGGAGAGTCGTAAACTAATTTCTCAGAGATAACCCCCTCAATGTGCGAGCTGGGATAGGCAACCACTCCGTCAGTGGTCTCTTCAACCGGTTTCGAGGGGTCGGAGTCTTTTCTCCCGATCACCGAGTAAAATTCCACGGCAGGATTCAGAGGCTTGTAGAGAAATTCGGCGGTGAGCCGCGTGTTCGGCCTCAATTGCGCAAGCGAAGTGACCCGCCGTTTCGCAAGCTCCATGCCCAGCGGCGTCAGCGCGTAGCCACTCTGTTTCACGATATCGGTGGTGAGCTGGGCAATCTGCTTCGGCACCTGGATCAGTTCGCCAACGACTCTCGCCCCGGGTTTACCTGCCAACTTGCTTCCGCGATGAGGCACCGCACAGAAAACGACCCGTTCGATTTCGCTAATCGGCTCGTAGTAAACCATATTTCTCAGGACTTCACGATCCTGTGAATTCACCCGCAGCTCGTCGATGGGAACCTTAAAAAGCTGATCCCAATCGGAATCGCCGCCTTCCTGAGTGACCGCTTTAGCAAGAATCCCTCCCATGCTGTGCCCGACCAAAGTCACTTTCTGATGCACGGCTCCGCGACGCTGACGAAAAGCAAGCATCTCGTGCAACGATTCCCGAAGCTCGGCCGCGAGGTAGGGAATCGGCGCGCCGCTGGGATAGCCAAAGGTCCAGAACTCATAACGCTCCCGAATTTCTTCGTCAGCGAAGGTCTTATTCAAGGCCTCATGCCAGGTAATGGGACTCGATTTGATGCCGTGAATCAAGACGCAGACTTCCTTTTGTTCATTCAGCGCGGAGACCCGGTAGAGACCCATCCGATCAGCAAATTTTTCAAACTGAAGCAGCGCAGGGATTTTTGCGAACTGAAGCTGTCTCTCCTGAAAGTCCCGCGCAAAGGTCGCGGTGTAGTTTACGGAAAGCGGAAATTCCGTCCCCGATTTCAAAATCGTGCTCCCATCAGTAGGGTCGTACAATTTCAGGACCGGAGCGGTGGGAACATCCAGATCAAGCACTCCCGTCACCGGATACCAGATCCCGCTCTTTGGAATCATCGAATCACTTTCCGACCAGGCTTTGCGCACCATGAGCGCGGCACCGACACCCTCTATCTCAGTTTTCGACTCAAATCCCCGCTTCACGCGGATGAAATCAGCAGGAACGACCTCTTCAATCAACTGCATTCCCGGCACATTGATCGACTCGACTGTGAGATGCACGCTACCCTCTGTCGTCTGCAACAACGAGAGCGAGCGCTCCGGTGAGAGTTGGTTCTGTGCGACCTGAACGACGGTCTGCCTGACGGCGTCGTTATAAAGCTCAAGTCGCTCCTCATCAGGGACCCGACCGGAGGAAATTTCCTCCCAAACGGAAGTGACACGATCGAGCGGAACTTCGGATGGACCCGCTCCTTTCCAGTCCTCCCGAACCTTTACCGGAACAGCACAACCCGTGAGACCCGGAAGGATAATCCCGAGAAGGCTCACGATCAGGAATGCCTGTACGATTCGGTCCATCAACTTTCTAGCCTCCACCATCCGCGTCTTGCTTAAACTTGCTATTAAAAAGGTTTTCTAAAATTTTTTCTCGAAATCCTGACGAGACAGCGCATATGATGCGACTTTCCTTCACTGATAGCTCATCAGTTACGACGGTGAGCATGACCTTTCTTTCAAAAAACATCCTATGAATTTTGCCTGTCCGACCTGCGACATCACTCTGCAAGCCGAGCCTGACCTCGCTGGAAAAACTGTGAAGTGCCCCGGGTGCTCAAGTCGAATCCAGATTCCGGAAGATTTTGGTCCGCCGCCTCCCACCGGGGCGGATCATGAGCACGCTGCCGAGGACATGGCCGACGAGCATTATGATCAGATCCCTGAGCTCGATGTTTCCACCGCCATTTCCAAAGTGCACCCGTCTTTCGTCAATGTGTGGATTGGCGGAGGGGTTGGCATCGCTGCGACCTTCCTCTGGTTTCTCATCATGTATCTGCTTCCGGTTCGTGAGTCGGTCGAGATCCCGCACAATGCCGGAAGCTATTTCCGTGAACTTTTTACTCAGCGCGGATGGCCTCAGTATGTGACGACCCTGCTCATGTTCTGGTGTCTTGCCATCCTCGTCCTGAAATGGATAAACATTCAGAAACAGCGTCGCGCCATGCTCATCCAGGCACTACCGACCGACATTAGTGACGAGATCAATCCAGCGAATCTGAAAGCGTTCCACGATCACATCATCAACTTTCCCAAGCCCCTCCGTAACACCTACATCGTGAACCGGATCCGCAAGGCGCTCGAGTTCTTCTACGTGCGCCAGAACAACCCCGACGTCGCGCAGATGATCACCGCGCAGTCGGAGATTGATGCCGCCAAAGTGAGTAGCAGCTATTCGATGGTAAAAGTGTTTCTCTGGGCGATCCCGATCATGGGATTCATCGGAACCGTTCTCGGTATCGGTGCCGCGATCGGTGGTTTCGGCGCTGTCTTCGGGGCCGGTGAAGGCGGCGACATGAGCGAAATCAAGGAACCGCTCCTCAACGTCCTTAACTCGATGGGCGTGGCGTTCGACACAACACTTCTCGCACTCGTCTTCAGTATCCTCCTGAGTTTCCCTGCCAGCGCGCTGCAGAATCAGGAAGATGACCTCGTCACCGACGTCGATGAATACTGCATCGACCACCTCCTCAAACGCCTCAACGACGGCGGTGCCGCCTCCAACTTTGGGTCTGACGCCGGACTTCTCAAGGCGGTCGGTGAGGCCATGGCAGCGAATCAGCAAGACATCATGCACCGATTTGAGTCCGTGCAGACAGGGATGTCGAACAGTCTCGGCAATCAGACAAAACAATACGAACGCGTCGCCGAAGCGGTCGAAAAGCAGATCGCAGCGATCGACGAACGCGCCGACAAGTACGGCAGCAAGCTCGATCGATCGCTCGACTCGCAGGTCGCCTCGCTTGCCGAGGGGATCAAAAATCTCAATACCGTCCTCAAAGAACTCAACGGCAAACAGGTCGTTGTTGAGAAGGTGGGCTGGTTCGGTCGCAGAAAAAAGGCGGATCCCGTTGAAGACGAGGCTTAGTTAAACGAAAACCAATTTCTGATGGGTAGAAGATCACAGGACGACGGGGGCTCAGTAAGCCTTTTTCCCTTCCTCAGTATCCTGATTTGTATCATCGGGTGTCTGACCCTGATCATCGTGGTCATTAACCTGCTCGCGATGAACAAGGGTGAAGGCCGCACTTCGGAAGAAGTGGAGCGGGCGCGTGAATTTATCGTTCTTGAGCAGGAAAAGATCGAGAAACAGGAGCAGCAGGACAAAATGCGGCAGCTCATCGAAAACCTGATCCAACAGAACAAAGATACCCTCGCGACGCGCGACCGTCTCGTGACGCTCAAGGAAATGTTTGAAAATCAGGAGGAGATCGAGAAAAGCCGCGAAGAGCTGATCGCGAAGTTCAACCTGCTCCAGCAAACGAATAAGCAACTCGTTCAGGATGAAGCACTCCTCCTCGCTGAGATCAAGGTCAAGGAAGAGGAAATTGCCGAAAGAAAGCTTCCGCCGGAAGCCGCTCAACTCCGGGTGCGCCCCAGCGGTTCCAGCACCTCAAACCGTCCGTTTTTCGTCGAAATTTCAGACCGGGGGGTCTACCTCCACAAAAGCCTCTCCGAGGAAGCCGCAGTCATCCCGATCGCGACCTTGAACCAGAGTGCAGAGTTCATCGAACTCCTCAAGACGATTGGCTCCAGCAGCCAGAACACACTGATTTTTCTCGTCCGGGGTAATCCGGCAGCGGTCGGAACGCTCCAGCAGGCATCTCGGTTGGTTTCGTCGTACAATCAGTCAAATGGCACCCAGATTATCCCCGGTCGGCTTCCACTTCCAGGAGAAGGCAAGGTGGATCTGAAAATGTTCGCTCAGTTCCTGGAGCCTTAATCTTTTTTATCTAAACACCCCATGGCAAGAAGAAGACGAGGAGAAGAAGAACGCAGCATGGATGCGCTCATGGATGCCCTGACTAACGTGGTCGGCATCCTCCTTCTCATTCTCATCGTGAGTAGTCTCGGCATCAGCGCAGCGGTGAAAAAAGTCGTTGAGAATCTCCCCGAAGTGAGCCAGGAGGAGCTCGAAGCAATGCGGATCAGCCGTGACAAGACTCTGAAAAACCTTCAGGAACTCACTCAGACTCACAACACCACAATCGAGAACCTCCCCACGGAAGAGGAGGCGAAATCGCTTGTCGCCGAGCTTGAAGACTTCGAAGAGGACAACTCAGAGCTCGCGGAGAAGACCTCCGACATTGAAGAGTGGATGGCCAAGGTCGAAGAGGAAAAAACCAAGCAGGAAGAATTCAGCGGGAAAGTTTCCGTTGCCGACACTCGAAACCGCGAACTCGCGGCCATCCTCGCGCAAACCCCTGAAGTCGAAGTCAAGCAAGCCAAGGAAGTCGCGATGCCAAATCCGCGCGTTGCCGACCGAGAGTCGAGCGCCTTTTACCTGATCTGCAAATTTGATCGGCTCTACTTCGTCGGAGACCCCTACGAGCATGCCTTCAAAATTCGGGACGTGATCGATCAGAATTTTACAGATCTCGTCTACACAGGCAATGCCGTTGGCTCTTACACTTATCACGTCAAGGACACGAGCAGGAACGACAACGGTGCCCTCGAGCCTTTTTACGAAAAATATCGCCTCAATCGGAGAGAGCGAGAGGCGCTGGCAGCGTGGGATCAACTCAAGCCCGTCTGGAAAAACCGCGAGGGCGTGGAAGCCAAAGAGGCCAGTGTTGTTGAACGAATTTTCGGGGCAGATGAAGAAGCCGCGCTTGCTGTCTCAAAGTTCCGCTTCGACCTGGGCAAGATCACGACCTTTTTCGGTGACGGAAAGTTCGGCCCGAAAGACTTTAAATATCATGTTCTTCCCGGGGGGGGAGACCGCATCAAACTCGCGCTCGAACCGAAGCCCGAAGGTGGCTGGACAGCAGATCAATTCACGGCCGCCGGCTCTCAATTCGAGCAATACTGCAAGCAGGCGTCGACCTCAAGGCGGGTGCTGTTTTACTACTATGTGGCCCCTGACAGCTTCGAGACCTATCTCCAGGCTCGCGCCAAGTCAGAGGAGTTCCGGGTTCCCGCCGGATGGACGGTCTGGGATCAGGATAGAATTGAACCCAGAGCCGTCCCCATACGGGAAACGACCCGCTACAATCTCGACGTCCTCGCTGACGATGCCTACATGAAAGTGGCCAACGCCGTCGGGCCGAACATGGTCGCCGAGTTAAACAAGGAATCGGAGGGTTTCGCCGCTGCGATCGAAGCAGCCGTTCCGGTAGAAGTGACCGATCCCGGCGCGCGAACCAAATTCATCAACGATCTCACGACCGAGCGGAATGACTGGAATGCCTCGCGCTTTCAGGGCTACGCACTCAGTATCTTCCAAACCGCGCTTGCCGCCGAAGAAGCGAGCGGCGAGAAAGTGGTTTCGCTTGAAATTCATCCACCGGAAGTTCCCGGGATCCGGATCTTCCAGGCCTCACGTCCGCCCAACAAGCCGACTCCTCCGCCAGATCCGAAGGCGAAGCCCCCAGCAAAGCCCCCAACCGGTGGCGGGACTCTCATCCTGGACTGAATCCGGAGCAATTTCCCCGCAGCGGACGGCGTGAGCCTTCCGGCTCCGCGTTGCCGCCCTTACTTCCGCCCGGAAAGATTAACATTCTCCGCTAAGCCTCCGCAGGCACTTCAAGAGCGGCGATTGCTTCCATGATGCGGTTCGCGATCAGCTGATACTTTTCCTTGGTCCCCATTTCAGAGTCATTGATCAAATCATCAAAGTTGATCTGCTCTCCCACCACCAGTTGAATCGGCGTCTTCACGAGCTTCTTTCCTCCACGCGGGAGAGCTTTCTCAGCACCGAAGATCCGAATCGGGAGAACCGGCTTTTTCGACTTAGCGACAATCATGCCGATGCCCGGCTGAGCCTCCATGTTGATCTCACCATCCCAACTGCGCTCCCCTTCGGGGAAAATGAGAACCTGTTCTTCCTGTTTCAGCAATTGAATGACCAGCTTGAGTACTGAGATTTCCGGCTTGTCCTGATTGACCGGCAAGGCGTTGCAGCGCGTGAAAAGATAACCCGAAACCGGATGATCAAAGAGCGTCTTGCGGGCAAAATAATAGATCGGAGTGCGGATTGCACTGCCAATCATCGGCGGATCCAGAAAGCTGCCGTGGTTGGAAGCAATGATCGTACCCCCATCCATGGCGTCGAAGCCTTCGCGATTGTAGACGCGATAGGAGAACATAAATTTCCCCAGTAACTTCGCGATCGTGTGCCCAATACGGTACCAAAATCCCATCATGCCCGAAAGAGTTCGCGGAATTCCGTCGCTTTGTCAATGCTTCCGAAGACAATCAGTGAGGCGACGGTAGGTCGAAATGGCATCATGGTTCTTCCGGTCCCTCTCGTGCTCTTCCAACACGACCTCAATCTCTTTCTCCACCGCAGTTGAAACCGTCCGCCGCTGTGATTCCTTCCAAATAGCCACACACTGAGGAAGCAATTTCGACGGTTCGATGCTCTTCCGGAGCATCCTGACGAGACCGCTCGCTGTTTCCTCGCCGGCAACCGCTCCGCCACCGCCGACCAATCCACGATCAAAATCATCGTCGCCCGGTGCGAGAGGCGACGATGTCCTCCACGCCCACAGCGCGATGAAAAGGAGCAACCCGAAAAACACGCCATGGATCCGATAACGGCGCATGAGCTTCATGGCGCCCCCGCTTTCCCGGGAACCGTGAATCGTCTCGTCAAAGATGACCTGAGTCTTTCCCCCGAGCATCCATGCGAGGAAAGTGGAAACCGGCTCGAGGTGCAGTGCTTCATTGCTGACAAAGAAAGAATCACTGATCAAAGCGATACTTCCCTTTCCGAACCGCCGCTCGATCGCAACCGGTCCGTCCTCTGCTTCAGCAATGATTTTCCACGCTTTTGAGTCGGGTTCGAACCGGAACTGGGAATACCAACTGGGAAGCGCGCTCGCCGGCATTCCTTTTCCGGGGCTTAGCTCCCAGCCACCTTCAGGACGCTCAAACTCTTCGAGGCTTTCCAACTCCACCCGCAACAGTTTCGTGAGACGCTGCCCGAGGGCTTCGTCGATTTCGAGTTCGAGCTCCTTCTCCTCGTCGGTGCCTTCTCCGTCTTCCGCCTCCCCCCCTTTTTCAGAGCGTATTCTTTCCTCCCTGAGGTTTCGTCTTCGCTCAAACCAATCGTCTTCTTCTGCGGTCTTGGCGGGTTGAAATTTCTCCGGGACGAGGCCGGGGTTGATCGTCACGACAAGCCGCCCCCCCTCCTTTACGGCCTTGAGAACCGGCGAGTCCTTTGTGCCTCTGAGATCACTCCAACTTTCCCGGGGAAGCCCTAACAAAAGCAGAACAGAATTTTTATCGAGACCGCTGATGGACTCCAAGTGCTGAATGTTTCGCGAAACGGTGATCTGCTCAAGGCTTGAGAGAGCTTCGTAAAAAGCACTTGTCCCGAGCGGGTCGCTTCGATAGCTCGCGTAATGCGGGTAGACACCCCCTTCCGCGAAGCGCTTTTCCAGCACCTCCAGAAACCCGACGCAGAGAACAATCGCGAGCACGATCAGTCCAAACCAGGTAAGATAGCGTCTCGATAGCATGGGATTAAAGGGCGGCAGGTTCACCGACTGAGGAATAGCGGCTCCTGCCGGCTTCCTGCGACAGTTTTACGATCACTTCGTGGTTCTGCAAATACGACTCAACGGTCCCTTCCCTGACTTCGTGCCACCCATACCAGGCCCGCTCAAAGAGTTGGGTATTCACTTCGAAGGCGGAAATCAATCCCTCCCACTTCCGTGCCTTTCGGCCCAGTTCGCGACGATAATCGCGGTTCGATTTAGACCGCTTAATTTGAACGAGATCCTCGTCTCCGAGCTTTGCGAGTGAAGCGAGAAAGAGAGCCCGAATCGCGAGGCGCCCGTCCCCTCTTTCAATCTGCTCCCTCGCGAGTCGGAGCCATTCGTCTTCGGGCAGTTGCGAGGCGACAATATCTTCCTGCTGCAAGTCGACAATTTCGACGGCGGCGGCCTCCTCTGCATCCTTCGGCCCGCTGTTTTTGTGTTTCCGATAGATTAGGAGGGCCAACCAGGCCCCGAGTCCGGCGACAAGAACAATGAGCCCGATTGATAAAGCGGAACTGAGTCCGTCGAACACGACCGAATTCTTTTTCGAATCATCACTCTGCCGGGATTCCTGCCGGTCGAGACGATCAAAGACATCGTCGATCCACTCGGAAAACTCTTTCGCCATCGCCCGGAGTGACACGCCCAGCTCATAGAGTTGTTGAGCGAGCCAACCTCGTTCTGATTCGCTTTCCGGGAGATCCTGAAGGCGCCGCGACAACTGCCACTGATACTTTTTCTGAGCCATCGTCTCACCGATGCTTTCCTCAAGCAGAATCTCCGTGAAGACTTCACTCTCTGTGGCCTCCCCGGCCTGGATCGGAGAGTTCAAAAATCCCGTGAAGCAGAGAACAATGATCGCGGCACGACCCGCTGCCGCGCCTTTGATTCCGGAGTTGGATACCTTCGATTGATCGGCTCTTGAAGCCGCCAGCCGGCTCAAGAGATCTTCGCCGGAACTTCGCGACTGGGCGTAAAAGCACCGCAGGGTGTAGGCCGCTTTCAGAATAGGTGAGACCACCAGATAGGTGAGTAAAAGCGAACCGAACGCGAAGGTCGTATTTAGAATCGCCGCCATCGGGCTGATCGTGAAGACGCTCTCAACGCCAAGAAACGACTTCGCAAACGAAGCGAGAATCAGACAGGTCGCGACCAGATTCACCCAGGTGAAAAAAGTCACGAACGCGAAAACGACGAGGATCCCGTGGTTTTGAGCCCACTCATGGTGGGCGAACTTCATACTGTCGCCTAACATTGTTCTCAAAGAGCGGGAAGACGACGCGCGAGTCAAGGAGAGCACTGTCGCGTTCTGGAGAAATGCGATGACCCAACCGAGAGGAACCGCGAGGAGGAGACCGATCACGAGCAAAGGAATCTGAAATGCCTGAACCGTGAAAAGAGCGGCCAGTTGTTTAAAACGATCGATCGGTTTCTCAATCAAATCGCTCTCCGGCTGAATCGTTTTCCAGAGCCCCTTACAAAATATCGCCTGGCTGAAACGAAGCCAGAGATACAATCCGGTCATAATCAGTGAACTCGCAAGGATCGATTCCCCGGCGAGACTGCTCCGGCTCATGTCCGCCGTGAAATACAGGAGCGCGACAACAAACGGCACCGCCCCGGCATAGAAAACCCAGAAATATTGAAGATCAATAGACCGCAGGAGGTGAAATGATTCCTCAAGAATCTGCAGCGCAGACTTCTCCACGCGACGAGTTTTTTTTCTGCGACCGGGAACACTCATTTTTTCCTATTCCCAGATCGTTCCATCGTGAAAGTCATCAGGGATATCTCCGAGTGTTTGTGCAAAAAAGTAAAAGAGGAGCAGGATCACCGTTGCGGCAACGAAGGCCTGTAGCACTGCCGCGAACGGAACCGATCGCGTCTTTTTCTCATCAATCGGTTGGACCGACTTGAGAGCGAGGCAGGCGGCGCAAATCATTTTACCCTCGTGCTCAGTGATGCATTCTGAGCAGTAAAACTCCCGGCAGGATGGGCATCGCGCAGCCGAGAGACGATCGCCGTGAGTCACGCAAGTGGTATCCCCGAGAATGCTCGCCATGACTATTCAGAAGATGGGGACTCAAGGTTTACCGTCACGGGTTCCGTTCCCTGAATCAGCGCCTTCCATTTCAAAGAGTTTAGGATTCCCACGAGCCCGCAGGCGAAGAATCCGAGTGAAAGTCCGAGAAACACGAGATAAAAGCCCAGCCCCCCGCCGTTGGCAACTCCCGTCAGCGCTTCGAGAGGCCCCATAAAATCGAGGGTGTAGACAGGGTTCCGCGCGGCGGAAATTAAGAGATAGACCGTCGCAGACCCGACAAAGACAAAGAGAAGACCCATCGCAATCCAGAGGTTGGATCGAATCGCCTCCGGGGTGAGTTTTCTGACCGAAGCAATTAAGGAAAAATTGAGCGAGAAGCTGACCAACAAAAGGATGAGAAGCATCGTGATCGTCAAGGTGATGCTCTCAAGATGCAGCGTCGCCAAAGCGCCGATCCCCAGCAGAAGCACACCCACAAATGTCGGGATCACAGGCGCAGGCACGGTAAAGGTTTCGGCTTCTTTTCGGTCACCCTCATCAAGCTCGACGACTGACACTTCCGCCGCTTTTCTGAGGGGCTCCTGGACCTGCTGGATTCGTTCAGCGAGTACGTCGATGCATTGGCGGGAGGCGTGAAAACGGTTCAGCGAACGGATCCGGTCCCGCGAAAGACTGGTCTGAAGATCGCAAACGCAGGTCGGGCCGAGGATGAGATGACGAAGGAGAAGGCTTGTGAAAAGCAAGGCCCCGAGTGCGAGTATTGAAATCGAAATCGCGGCTCCCATGCCAAGGTCTCCTTCATCCATTAAAGCCAGGACGAGCACAAGAGGCCCCGCGAAGCTCAGTAATCCAAGCCCATACAATATTGCCGCACCGATTCTTGATTTTTTCGAGATCGAAATCGCCTGGATGTCCTCGAAACGATAGCGCTTGTACTTCTCGGAAAGCGGAATCAGATATCCGTTCCCCCGAACATAGACGAGATGGTCCCGGCCCATCCAGAGGCTGGACATGCCGAGGAATCCTTTCGCGAGCCGGGAATAGTCTTTTAGAGAATCACTCAAGTGGTCTCAATGAAAGGCTGCCGCTGCGCTACGGTCAAGATGGAAAAGTCTTTGCCACGCCAAAGTCTGACGCCTCAGGTGATTTCGAAGACTTGAATTAGTAAACCGTCCGGCCCCGGCCCAACGCCCCGGCCCGGAAAAGCGCTAAGTCATCGCATCGCTCTGTCCAGAGAGATGAGGATAGGCTTCCATCATGATCTTCATCTCGCGAACCGCTCTTCCCAATCCAAGGAAAACCCCTCTCGCAACGAGATGATGCCCGACATTCAGCTCCGCCAAATGGGGCAACTGCATCAGCTTCGGTAAATTCATCAAGGTAATTCCATGACCGGCATTCACCTCGAGACCGGCGGCATGAGCAAGACGGCAGGACTCAAAAAGTCGATTCCACTCCTCCTGCCCGCCTTCGGGGGAGACGTTGGCAAACGCTCCGGTGTGAAGCTCGATCATGTCAGCACCGATCGCAGCGGAGGCTTCCACCGTCGCAGGGCCGGGATCCACAAACAGGCTCACTTTCGCCCCGGACTCTTGAAGCGTCCTGATCGTCGCCTTCAAAGCCTCAGCATTTTTCACCACATTAAGGCCGCCCTCGGTGGTGATCTCCTGCCGATTTTCGGGAACGAGGCAGACGAAGTCAGGTCTGACCTTCAGCGCAATCTCCAAAATCTCAGCGGTATTGCCCATTTCAAGATTCAGCTTTGTGTGAATCTTCTCTCTCAACTCAAAGACATCACGATCCTGGATATGACGGCGATCTTGTCGGAGATGGATCGTGATTGAATCCGCTCCGGCCGCTTCCGATTCATGAGCCGCCGCGATCAAACAGGGCTCAGCATTGTGCGCATCGGGCATCAAGGCGTAACGAGCCTGCCTCAGGGTGGCGACATGATCAATGTTAACGCCCAGTTTAAGGGTCGAGGCTAAGACTTCACTCATGCTGTATTCTACGTGGTGCAGTCCGCCCGAAAAACAAAAAAAGCGGTCCCGGACTCCGGCACCGCTTTTCAAAAACGAATCACTCCGGAAGAAATCAGTGCTTAATCGTCACTGAAGTCCCGACGCCAACCTTCGAGTAGATGAGAGGCTGGATCGCGCTTGGGACGCGAATGCAACCGTGGCTGGCAGGGTAATTGGGAACGTAACCAATGTGCATCCCGATGCCGCCGTTGACACGCATCCAGTAAGGCATTTCCGCACCGACGAAGCTAGAGGCTCCAGAAGGACGCTGGCGGCTGTCACCGCTGCTTCTCACGGTTGCTCCGGACCCGGACATCCAAGTGCCGTAGAGGGTCGAGCGCTTTTGAACGAGTTTTTCCTTAATTCGGAAATTTCCCGTCGGCGTGGAATGGCCGGATTTGCCTGATGAAATCGCCGTGTCGATAACGAGTTGCTGCCCTCCACCTGCGGTCGTGTAAATTCGAGCCCGCTGATCACTGAGATCAACTTCGATCTTTGCATTGGACGAGTTGAGAGAACCAAGGAGACGCTGATTCACAAACGTATCGTGCCCCTCGCTTTTATATTCGTTCGGCGTTCCGATCGCAAGGCGGGAGAAAAACCCTCCCCCACTGCTGCGATCAGCGACCGCGGCGACATCGCGGGAACCAGCATCTCCCGTCTGGCGGGCAAGACGACGCACTTCGCGATCTTCTTCGGCCTTCTTCTTCGCGGCAAGGCGGGCCTCATCGCGCGCCTTCTCCCCGGCGGCTTTCTCAGCGACTTTCTTTTCCCGGGCCTCATTCTCTGCAGCCTCTTTCGCTGCTTTCTCTTTTGCCTCGTTCTTCGCTAAAAGCTTGTCTGCGGCATCTTCCTTCGCCTTCTCAGCAGCGAGAGTCTTGGCGTCGGCTTCGTCCTGCTTCTTCTTCAGTGCAAGCTCCTTCGCTTTCTGTTTATCAGCTTCCGCTTTGGCCTTCTCACGCTCTTCGCGTGCCGCCTCCATTCGCTCTGCAAAACTTGGACCAGCATCTTCGGCCGCTTTCTCATCTGCCTTTTTCTGCGCTGCCAATTCTTTCTCCTTCTTCGCCTCTGCAACGGCGCGTTCTTTCTCGCGCTCCTCGCGGGCTTCCTTCATCCTTTCCGCCCAGCTTTGCTCACCGTCCGTGCTGACCGTCGAAGTCTTTTTCTTGGTCGCGCTGCCCGATCCGTTTCCGGAAGCGAAGAGCGCAGCATCCTGATCGACAGTGCAGGATGAGAGGAGGAGAGATGTCGCAACAGCGAAGCTGGCGAATGAAAACACGCGAATGAAAGCGAAATTCATGAACTGGTTGGAGTGGTCCAAAGAGAATCCCAGTTTTTGACCTCTAGTCAATCGCGTTGTCAGATTTTTTTCTAAGAATCGCGTAACGAAAACGTTCCCCTCAAAACGCTAAGAAAAAACGGAGCCCGGAGCGTTGGCAATTGCCACGAATTACCCTCCGCCTTCGGCGGCCGGAGAAAACTCAAAAGCCGGTCTCTTCGGCCTCAATTGCCGAGATTTCATCGCCACCCTCAGGGAGGATCTCGTCGATCACCCTCTGAATTCCATCGGTCGCGAATTCACTCTGTGGATAGATCTGACGGGCCGAGAGAAACCAGGTCAGGCTCGATCCGAACTGCTTCCGATTTTCCAGATTTTCGGCATTTTTCAAGGCCTTCACGAAGGTCGCCACATCGGTCGCGAGATCCGAGCGCTTCGAGCTCAAAATGACATCGTCAGGAAACTTCTGAAAAGTGCGCTCAACGATCTCCCAGGCGGCATGAGCGTTACCCGCTTTACTGAGCGTCTCAGACTGCTTCATCACCGTCTCGATTTCCTGAATATTCCCGACGATCTGATTCAAGGCCTCCTGGCGCTCTGCGTCATCCACCGTCGCGGCAATGAAGCGCGCCTTATTGTCAAAAATCTGGCGGAAACTCTGGGTTCCGAGAAGTCGATCAAATTCCAGCTTGGCCTGCTGCTGAACATCAGCGGAGTCGGCAATGAGATTAAACTGCTCCTTCAACATCGGATTGGTTGGCCAGATTTGCGCCGCCGCCGTGATGTTTTCCTGATAAGCGTCTTCATCGCCCTGAAGGGCCGCATTCTTCGCCGTGCGGATACGCATATTGCTGCTGAGACGGGCCGCTTCGATCGCCGCCGTCGGCTTCGAATAGTCAAAATCGCGAGCCTGCTCCCTCATTTTCGTCACCAACTCCTCAGCGAGGGTGTAGTCCTTCACCTCAATCGAATTCACGAGCTGAAACGAGTTTTGCGCGTAGCCAAGAATTTCGCGCTTGTTCTCCCGCGTCACGCTTTGCACCGCAGGAAGATGTTCGCCGGTGACGAAGGCCTGCTGCAATTGCCGCATCGCCCCGTCGATTTCCCCCTGGTCACTCAGAAACTGAAACGACTCAACCTGCTGGTTCACGTCGCGGATTGCCTCGTTCGCAAAAGTATCGAGCGTCGTGATCGTTGGATTAAAACCAATCGTCTTGCTGAAGCTCTGTTCGATTTCAGAGCCCTCTTCGAACTCCAGACGACCGGCACCATCCTGAAAGAACTCGGTGTAAAAACGCGCCGCCATAATGACGTGCTCGAACCTCCGCTGCACAAAAAACTGAACGATCAGTGCCTGGAACTCAATTTTTGCCTCAATTTCGGAAAGCTCCATCTTCGCCCTGTTCGCGACCCGCTCCGCCTCAACCTCGGCGATCCGCTGCACATAACGGGAAATGTGGCCGGCACTTCCAATCTCCGGCGCCTCCTCCTGATCCGGATCATCACTGAGCTTTCGTTCCCGCCTCACACTCGAAGGCTGCGTCCACGTATCAAAGCGCCAGTCCAGTTGGCGACGCTCATCATCGAGCTGCGAGTTCAACTGCTGCAATTGGCCCGCACTTTTCTGCGCGAGGAAAACCCGGTAAACGGCATTAGCGAGTGAATCACAAAGCCGAGCATCCTGAGGGAATTGCGCTGTGTACTGAAGCTTCGCGACTGCTTTGGCGAACTTTAATCCCTCCCGATTGTGAGGAGAGAGCGTATCGAGAATCGACTGCAGCGCTTCCCGATAAGCCACATCCTGCTCCGAGCTTGCGGCGTCGGCATTGAGATATTTTTCAAAGCGGGCCCGGAAGACACGATTGTCATTCACGTTAAAACTCTTTCCGTCAAAGGTGAAAACATCAGTCGTCGGATCGAAGTAGGGAACATCGTTTCCAACCACTTGCTGGCTCCCTTGCTGACCACCGGATCCCCCACCCTGATTGATCACCGTGGTGTTGCCCCCTCCACCGCCGCCTCCGGAACCGGGACCGGACTGAGTGGGTGGCGTGTAGACTTGGGCTTGAGTGGCCGCGAGCCACAAGCAGCTCGATAAAGCAGAGAGCAGGAGGGGTTTCATGAGAGGGGTTTCGAAAATGTTTATTGGTCGATCGATTCCGCGACGAGCGTGCCGTCACGATCCACCCGCACGACGAGATTTAACTCAGATCCGCGCTCGATATTCACGTTACTAAAGTCTTCCGGCACAAGAACCGGCACAGGAATCGAAAGCGTCGCATCATTTGCCTCGAAACTAATGAGGCGGCCACGATCAGGTGTCCAGCGCAGCGTCTCCTCGACACGACCTTCCACTCGATAAACATTTCCACGCAAGCTATTCCCGTTGTCACGGTAGGTCACCAGATTCAGAGCCGAAGCGTTGGAGCTCGAACCACTCGAACCGCTCTCACCTCCCCCGAACATATCACCGGCAATGAGGCGGAACAGCAAAGCCGCCACCACGATAAATCCCAGAATCGCTGCCGCTATTCCGGCAATCATTCCTACATTGGCTCCTGAACTCGCTCTTCTCGGCATGGTCGCTTTAAAAATCTAAGGATATAGTTTAGCACAAAGAGATTTTCATCGGGAGAAAAAAGAAGCTCTTCCCGAGGATTTCGACAATTCAGGTTTTACTGACCGTTTCCGAACTAAAGAGGCGTGGCGAGATTGCAGCGCGGACCCCAGTCAGTTCGACGGAGCAAACTGTCCGCCGGCCTCAGATCCGGAAGCCCCGCGGAGAAACTTGTTTTGAACGATGCCGGAGGACCCGTTAGGCAGCTGAATGGATGCCCACTGATCACCTGGTTTCGTCATTCGGACAACGCTGCCGGCCGGGAGCGCACGGACTTCAGACTGCATTTGATCGTCGCCGTAGACCATGAACTGCGCCGTGCTGGTGACCACATAATAGTCGTTCCCGGAGCTGTTTGTTGTCGTCAAAGTCGGCACCGACGATCCCGATGAACTGCCACCCCCGCCAATACTTGGAATTGAAAGACTGGGTTTCGGAATCGAAAAGCCGGAACGCTTCTTTGTCGTCTCCTCGCCGGGCAGTTCGATACTTCCGGTCGAAGCGGGAACCATCCGGCTTTCCTCTACAACGTCATCTTCGGTATAACCACCCCCGAGGGAACCTCCCATCGGAGCCTGCGCGACGGCTCCGTCAGGGAACAAGCTCGCGTCGATCCCCGGAGCGACGGAGGATGACTCCTTCTTTTTTCCAAACCCGAAAAAGCCACCGCCACCACTCGAAGGGGTTGGCTCCGGTGCCTCAGATTTAAAGCGTGAAAAGAAACCGGTTTTTTCAACCTCTTCCCCGGGAAGTGAAGTCGGCGCGCTCGATGCCGGCGCCGCCGCGTAGGAATTGGACGAGCTGTTCCCGACCTGCTGATTCACCGGGGCGGCCCCGTCGATCAGTTCAGCCCCGGAGATCCGCGGGACGACGCCCGGAGCCGAAGAGGAACTCACCACGGCCGGCTGCGGTCGCGGAGCCGGGGTGCTCGAAGAATTCGCGACAAACTGAGGCTCAGCGGTCGCCGGATTCGGGATATCAACAGGCTCGTTCCGTCCACCAATCTTAGGGACCTTCAATCCACTGAAAAAACCGCCGCCACCACCGCTGTCACTTTGCGCGGCAGGGAGACTCGCTTGCGGAGCCGCCTCGGCGTAGTCATCACCTCCCCCGGAGAACATCTGAAACGGACTCGTCAAAACCGCCGCCGTGGATTTGAGAGGATTAAACCCTTTTTTCGGCTTCTCGATCGTTCCGCGCGCCATCGCACGCTGCTCTTCCTCAATGAGGGAGGCCAAAAACGGGTCCGGCACATTTCGCGAAACCCGGACGTTCCCGCTTGAGGTGTTCCAGGCGGACATGTCTTGAGAGGAAACCTTATTCACCTGCGACGAGTTCGCACGATCCCACTTCAAGCGATCCGCCATCGAACGCTTTATCGCTTTGACCTCGCGGGCTGATTGCAGAGTTCGCTCGCGGTTCTGCGTTTCGATCGTTTCATCAACACTCCGCGCCATACTTGCCGCGACCGCAGTTCCCTGGGCTGATTGAGCGTCCGTCCGGACCCGCATCATTTCGATCTGCTGGGCAGTCAATCCATTCGGCATCCCGCTCGTCATCCCGGCCGCCGCACTCGGATCGGGGTAGGGAGTGGCGACCGTGGTCTGAGCGGAGACACGAACTGCCTGAGACCCGGGCAGAATGATCAGAGAGAGAAGAAAAAGAGTCCGGTGCGGGGGACGGAATTTATTAATCATGAGGATCGTTCCTGAAAAACTTTTTAAATTTACGCCGAATTCTGGATTTCGTCCACGCCGGGAGTCACTTTCTATTCTATTTTCAATAATTTCACACTTCTTAGGAGCTACTGAATTAAACAGAACGAATAATGATCCCACTGCGGGGAGGGAAATTTTGTTTCGCGTCGCTGTAACGCATTTGCGTTTACATAAATTAGAGAATTTGATAACCTCACTTCTGAAATACCGGTCGATGCGGTTTCTCTAAGGGACTTTCCGGAAGGGAAACGGTTTCGAGCACTTAGCCAATCCTACCCCCATCTCATCCCTACTGAATATGAAGTCACTCTCTACCTCGGTTTCCCTCATCGTCGCTTTGGTGCTGGGCCTTTCAGCCTTTGCCCAGGGCGAAACCCTTCAATCTGTGTTCAATGAAGGAGTCGCTCTTTACAAACAGCAGGATTACATGGGCGCACTTCAGAAGTTCGAAAAAGTGCTCGAAGCGAAGCCGGGATACGTCTACGCACGAAACTACGCCGGAAAATGCCGCGCTGAAATCGCGAAGGGATCCGGGCCGAAAAACGATACCGAGGCGATGATCGCGAAGATCATCATCCCTGAGCTCAATGTCACTGATGCCCCGATTGGCGATGTCCTCACTTACCTCACCGACCGGGCCGAAGAGCTTTCCGGGGGCAAAGTCGTTCCCAACTTCATTTATCAAGGCACCAGCGAGCAGCGCCAAAACGTTCTCATTTCGTTAAGTCTGCGAAGCGTCCCCATGACCGAAGCGATCCGCTACATCGGCCAGCTCAGCCGGACTGATTTCCGTTACGACGCCCACGCCATCGTTGCGACGCCACGGGGGTCACAGCCTGCGCCAGCCGACACCTCCGCTCCGGCGGAGCAGCCCGGCACCGTCTTCGGCGAGACCGTCAAAAGCGTCTTCGACTAGGCTCCTTTATTCGTCCCCTCCTTTTGAGTAGTAAAATAGCGGTCATCACCGGTGGCAACGGGGACCTCGCCAGCGGGATTGCGGTCGTTCTCCGCGCCGCCTCCTACGAGGTCATGACCCCTTCCCGCGTCGAACTCGACGTCAGGGATTCCGCTTCCGTGAGCCGATATTTTGCCGCTCTCAAGCGCCTCGATCTGCTTGTCAACAATGCCGGGATTACCGGCGACAGTCTTCTCGCCCGGCAGAGTCCATCCGAGTGGTCAGATGTCATCGACACCAATCTAAAGGGAGCCTACCTCTGCAGCCAGGCCGCCGCCCTCATCATGATGAAACAACGCGACGGCCACATTGTGAACATCGGTTCCTACAGCGCAGATCATCCTCCCCCCGGGCAAACGGCCTACGCCGCCGCCAAAGCGGGCCTCGTTGGGCTCACGAAAAGTTTTGCGAAAGAATTCGGAAAACGGAATCTCCGGATCAACTGCGTCCTTCCCGGCTTTCTTGAAACGAAGATGACCGCCGGGCTTTCCAGCGAAGCAAAGGAGACGGCGCTCACGAGGCATCAGCTCCGGCGTTTTAATACAGTGAAAGAAGCCTCTCGCTTCATCGCTTTCCTCGCGACAACAGAGCACGTTTCCGGACAGGTCTTCCAGCTCGACTCGCGGGCCTGAGCACTCCATCTTTCCCCGCCCGTCGCGAGGACATTCCTGTCCTCGTTCATATCCGCTTAGACCCCCCGCACCCGTTCCCGCGACCAAAGAACAAAAATCGCCGTGAGACCCCAGAGATACACGGAAAACAGAACGCTCCATTCAAGAACGACCAGAACCCAGAAATCCGGCCGCTGAAAACCCTCCGGATCCTTGATAAAACGAATCGCGGATTCTTTGGGAAAAACGAGAAAGCTCACGAGGCAAATGCTGGCGATCACTCCGACGGCGACCATCTTTCCCGAAGGCACCCGATTCCACCGCCTCAGAAAAGCGAGGCTGAAAAGGATCGCGGTCACGAGATAAGACCAGAAGAACACTCCCGCCGCGATGAGATGCGGCTTGAGGTCATCGAGAGTAAGCAGCCCCACCGCCACGCCCGCTCCAAGCATAATGATCCCGCTCATCATCGCCACATACCCGAGTCGCGTTCCAATCTCGCGGCCCAGCATCCACATCATCGGGAGGTAGCTAAGACAGCAAATCACCAGGCCCCGGTTAAAGAAAGAAGCCGAGGGCGAAACCCGCTTCCACCCCAGTTCGGAAATAAAGTGATTCGTGATCGTGTACGACTCGGACGGGAATCCAACGAAATCCCCCGCGCTCAGGAAAATTCCTGCCGCAAAGATAAAGCCCCCGCCGATAGCGAGAAGAGCAGGTGGAGTGATTCGGTTGGAGTTCATGTGCTCAGGAATGCGGATTCGATCAATAGGAGCCGAAGGCGATAAATCTTCAGGACGCGTTCCCGCATCGGGAGACACCCATAGCATAGCTCCATTTCGGACATGGATTTTCGTGAAGTAAAAAGAGACCACAGATGCTTCCTCCAGCGCCCTCGAATTCCGTAACCCGCAATCCCCCCCCTTTCTTCATTTGTCGTTTCGGATTCCGGAGTAAACAGTGAAACGCAGACCAATGAGCCACTCCATCCCGAAACCAACCGACAGAACCAAGGTCAAAACCATTTTCTGGGATGTCGATGGAGTCCTCGCCGATCTCAACTACGCGTATTTCCACTTTTTGACCGAGCATCCCAACTATGAGGATCAATACCGTGACCTGAAATGGGAGCAGCTCCCCGAAGTCCTTCCGATCCTTCCGGAGTATGGCGCCCTCGAATTAAAAACGCACCCGGAACAGGGCGTCGAAATGGATCGGGATTTCTGTGCCGACCAGAGCTTTTTCACAAATCGACCGCTCTACCCAAATGTGATCGAAGTCCTCAAAGAGCTCGATGCCCTCGGCTACCGTCAGTTCACCCTATCAGCGACCTTCGATGTCGAAGCGAAAACGGCCTATCTTAACCACATCCTCGCACCCGTGACCGACTTTCTCACGATCGAATGCGTGCAGCATGGAGAGTTCATGCACGACACTTCCAAGGTCGATGGGCTGAGAGCGTGCTATGAGAAATACCACCTCAATCCCGGAGAAACGATCCTTGTCGATGATCGGATTTACAATCAACACGCTGCGATTGATTCCGGAGCCCACCCCGTCCGCCTGCGCTGCGAATTCACGACCGATCTCCCGCCCGAGCTCGACTGGATTCCCGAATTCGAAAATGTCGCCGCCGTAAGAGACTGGTTGGTAGGCGGGTGATCTCGTTGTGAAGGTGACCCGCGCAAACGAACGGCTTCTGCATTGACCGTCTTCTCCCTTTCTGGTGGTATTCAGCAATGAGTTTTTCTGCACCGTTTTTACGCACCTTGTCCATCACCACGGCAATCCTTGGATTCGCAGTCTCCTGTCCGGCGGAGGAAACCTCACCGACTCCCGATGCGCTAAAACTCGAACTCGATATCATGAGAGCGGAGCTTCGAAAGCCGCTCGCCGAACTGCAGGAAAAATATGACGAAGCCCTTGAACAGTTGGAAAAAGCTGAGCAGGAAAAAGGAAACCTCAAGACCCTCATGGAAGTGCGAGACGAGCGCAGCGCGTTTCGGAACCGTGTCGAAGAGCCTGCCTCAGCAACCACACTGCCGAGATTGAATGAGCTGCGAGCGATCTATGAGCGGGAATCAACAAAAGCAGATTCTGCGATCATTCCTCAGGAAGCGATGCTTTATGCAGATTACCTCTCGCAACTCGAAGAGATATCGAAGGCTCTGACCCAGCAGGGCAAGATTGACGAGGCCTTAAAGGTCTCAACCATAGCTGATGAGGCACGAGGAGAACTCGCCGCATTCAAGAGTGGCGAGATCAGCGCTGAGCAGACAGACACTATCAGCGAAGTCGTCATTCTCGGGGAAGGCGGCGAATACGAAGCTCACGAGAAGTGCGAAATCAGTCAGGTCGAAGATAAATTCCTCATTCATACCAACTCCGGAAATGCCCCCCTTCAAAGCCGCGAGAGCTTTCGCCCTCCTTTTCAGATTCAAGCACGGGCCGAAACCGACGGGTCGCTTCGGTTCTATTTCGGGAAGAGCGGAATCGTAATTTTTAATTGGGATGTGAATGCTAAAACGATGCGCTTAGGCGATCCCGGCACGCCATTAGGAGAGCAGGATGCTTTCGATGAGCAGGGTGACTTGAAGCTGGGGCGGACTTACGACTTCGAGCTTTTGGTAAAGCCTGAATCAATCACGGTGAAGGTGGACGGGAGAAAACGTGGCGAGTTGAAAGGAGATTTCTCCTCAACTGCCGCAGGTCCTGTCGGCATTGGGGCATCGATGGGCAGCACCGTGTTAGTCGACTATTTCAAGGTCGTGCGGGAATGAGTCCACTGCTGTATCGAGAAGGGACCGAATGATTGGAGCCCAAAAATAAGAATTGTTTTGATCGCGCTCGTAAAGATAGTCACGACGGTAATTTCGTCTTTTCTTTCACGCGAGAATTCTAACTCATCCGGTCAATCGTCGCTGGGAATAACCAGGTTCAATTCTCGAATGAATGAGCAAAGAAACCCTTTAATCCAGACCAAACTGCCGAGGCAGCACAATGTCTCTTCGATGATATTGAGCATCCAGCTCATTAACAATCCCGCCCCCGGATCCGACAAATGACTGGGAACTGTTCCTCGGTCTTCGGCTGCGCTCGGCGATGTGATCGATATGACTAAAAAACAGAGGGGGCTGGGATAATTTCGCTCGCGGGGTTCGCGAGATTTCTCCGCTGCGCTCGCGGTCGAACTATTGGGGCCGACCTTCCGGTTCAAATCCAGTCCCGCGGTTCCATACAGAAGGGGTGGGATTATCCGAGTCGCCTTCGGCTTTGTCAGCTCTCTCCGTTCCGCGTCCGCAGAAATCCGAGTCGAACTTCCGGGGCCGGACTTCCGGTTCGAACCCGATCCCACAAATTAAAAGCCTCCACCCCCGCGAGCGGAGGTGGAGGCTTTTAAACAGAGGGGGTGGGATTCGAACCCACGGTACCTTGCGGCACTTCGGTTTTCAAGACCGACGCGATCGACCACTCTGCCACCCCTCCGTGAAACTAAGATCGAGCATTGATTCTAACTCAATTCAGACGGGATTCAAACCGAAGCTTTCGTGGATTGGCCGGTTTTCTAAGTCAGGACTCCGCTTGACTAAGTGATATTAATTATTATATTTACAATAATTTTTACAATTCAGTCAATGTCATCGTTTCTAAAATGGATCGGAGGGTGTGTTTTTCTCACGCTTCCTTTCTCATCCTCGTTATTCGTGGGTTCCGTTGAGGACTCGGATAACAGCGCGGCGACGTCGATGTCATTGTCGCAGTTTGAAACACGGATCAGTGAGATTGCCACAAGCGTTCAGCGCCGCTTTGCCGCGCGGGTGGAACCACAACCGGTGGGCTCATCATTTAGCGCCAGCGACCCCCGACATTTGACCGTCCGCGACCGCTTCCTTTCCGAACATTTCGACGCTCTACATGGCGGCCATCTTTGCCGCCTGAGAACCGGGGGTGACACCATTTTCTGCGAAATCAAAGGGCTGAAGCTCAAGGGGCCATTCCCGCTCCAAGTCGCTGCCAGCGAATCCGCTCTCGGTATTTCGACAAAGCTCTACTACGACTACCACGCCCTGTCGTTTCGACTCTCAAACGATGGTGAAGCATGGAACAACTGGACCAGCGGAGTTCCCCCGTCCCTCTCTCGCCTTGAACTCATTCGTCACGGGCGGGACTGGTCCATCAATTCCGCCGACACCTCCCCCTTCCCCGGGCGACCGCCTCTCTGAGAATGAAAATTTTCGTTCGCATGATCATTGTTACCCTCATGGCCTCCGGCGGCCTGGGAGGGTATTCCATGACGGTGGGCAAAGGCACCACTGTGGGAATCCAGACGCAGAAAGTGATCGGGAAAATCCAGGGTCTTGCCGGTGGAAAACTCCCCGACTTCAAATGGCTGAAATTCAGTCAGGGAGAAGAGAACAACACTGAGACCTACGAACCAGCCTTGAAGGCCTGTCTTGAAGCCATGTTTTTCGAAAAAGATGGATTCCACTTTTCACAATCAAAATGGGGGGCGCAATCGGTCCCCTATCAGTTTCGAGGTCTGGAAGTCATGGGCCCCAAAGAGATGAACATCAACGGGGCAGACAATGCGCGGGGCATCGAGCGGCGGATCAGCTTTGAATTCTATGTCGAGGCTTTCCGCACCTACGACAAGTCAGCGGGCTGGAAATCGTGGAATATCGAAATGCCGCCCAATCTCGACGGCATTGTCATCGTGCTCCACGCCGGAACCTGGAAAATCGCTTCCTCCCCGCAGCAGTCTTACAATTTAAAGTAAAGGCTCACTCCTTCCCCGTGAAATCGGCAGGCTTCATTTTCTGCTTAAACTTGTCGTCCCCGAAACCGGAGTTATTCGGCGCGTAGTCACCGACCGTGTCCGTTTTGACCCCGCCCTCCGGAATAAGGTCCTCTTTCCCGAGCGACCAGAGAATCCCCTGAATCGCAAGACGGCGCATGTGGGCATTTTTGAAATCGTAGGGATGCCCGAGCGTCGTCGTAAAAACGCGGCCTGATTTCCCCTCGGCACCCTCGTGCATTTTCGTCCACGCGACCGGGTTCGTAAGCGGAAATTCGTCGGTCTCATTCCGCTCAATTTTGCTCGACTGCAGAGCCCGCCCGTCGAGAAGTAAATCAGGATCGCCGGCCATGGTGTGATCCCCACCCTCGACATGGTAAAGCCACGAGTAAGCTTGAAAAGGCTCCACTCCGGTGAGAATCGGATGCCCCGCTTTGCCCTCGCAAATCGTCACGTCGGTAAGCGGTTTTTCCCCATCGTCAAAATGGCCATGATGAGTGATCCACCCCTGTCCGAGCAGCTCGCGGATATTCTCGCCCCCGCCGAGACTGTGAATCGCCTCGGGATCGTTCTGATAACCCCAGGCCTCCATCCCCGCATCGAACGCAAAGCGGAAGGCATGAGTTGAAGTACGAAAAGCGACGACCGGTTTTCCCGCCGCGAGATAGTCGAGGATGTATTGGAATTGCTCCGTCGTCGGGCGGCGGAAACGCAGATACATGACGAGCAAATCCGCGTCAGCCAGCTCCTCAACCATCGTCAGAGACTCAGCCGCCGCCGGAGCGACAAAGCCATCTTCATCAACCGAAAAACCAACCACGGTTTCAAAACCATAGTCCCGCTCCAACATCTTCGCGAGCATCGGCATGGATTCCTCGGAGCGATATTCATCGTCTCCCGTCAGGAAGACCACTTTGGTGGAAGCATCGGCAGAAAGGCTGAAAACGAAGAGGGAGGCGAGGCCAAAAAGAAAACGGAGAGGGTTTTTCATGCGCAAAGTAACGGCAATTTTCTCCCTCAGCGCAAGAAGTTACCTGATTACGCCATCACGCGGGAAATAATAAGGCCGAAACAGCATAAAATTTGACCAACGCCTTCAAGAAGGGAATCCATTTAACGGGGACTATGTTAAAGAGACAAATTCCCCTTTCAACTCATGAGCAACTCAATCGATCACCCCCGCGTCGCCATCATCGGTCTCGGCTTCGGAGCCGAGTTTATCCCCATCTATCAGCGTCACCCCAATGCCGAGATCACCGCCGTCTGCCAGCGGAATCCCGAGATGCTGCATGAGATTGCCGACAAGTTCGGCATCGAAAAGCGATACACCAACTATGCGGACGTTCTCGCCGACCCCGAAATCGACGCTGTCCATATCAACACACCGATTCCGAACCACGCCGAACACACCCTCGCCGCTCTCCGTGCCGGAAAACACGTCGCCTGCACCGTTCCCATGGCGACCTCGGAAGAGGACTGCAAAGCGATCGTCGAACTCTGCGCCGAGACCGGCCTCCACTACATGATGATGGAAACGGTCGTTTACGCCCGTGAATTTCTTTACATGAAGGAACTCTACGACACCGGCGAGCTCGGCAAACTCCAGTTCCTCAAAGCAAGCCACCAACAGGACATGGACGGCTGGCCCGGATACTGGCCCGGTCTTCCCCCAATGCACTACGCGACCCATTGTGTAGGTCCCGTCCTCGGACTCGCCCGGAACGAAGCGGAGTATGTGAGCTGTTTCCCCAGCGGCACAATCCGCGAGGAAATGCACGCCTGCTACGGGTCACCCTATGCGGTTGAGACAACACACATCAAATTTGCAAACTCGGACCTCAGCGCCCAGGTTTATCGGTCCCTCTTCGACGTCGCCCGCCAGTATCGCGAGAGCTTCGAAGTCTACGGATCGAAGAAGGCCGTCGAGTGGCCGCTCATTGAGGGCGAGCCTCTCGTCGTTCACACCGCAAAAAAACCCGAGCCGGAGATTCCTGAGAAGAGAGAATGCCCCGACTACGCCGCGCTCCTTCCGGATGAGATCGCCCCCTTCACGACTGGCGGCGTTTACGGTGGAGACGACGGCGAAGATCATCTCAGCTTCACTCAGGGGGCCGGTCATGGCGGCTCGCACCCCCATCTTGTGCACCAGTTCGTCGAACTTCTGCGCGGGAGTGGCGAGGGCTACCCGAACGCCGTTCAATCCGCGAACATCACCCTGACAGGCATCCTTTCTCACGAAAGCGCCCTCGAAGGTGGTGCCCTGAAGCATCTCCCGGATTGGAGCCTGACTCAGACCTCCTAAGATCATGACTAAAGCTTTCCTGCTTCTTTCCATCCTCGGCCTGACCCTGGTAACTGGATTTGCCAACGAACCGGTCAATATTCTCCTGTTCACGGCAGACGATCTTCACTCCGAGTCACTGGGTGTTTATGGCGGCCAACCGGACGGCGTGACGCCGAACCTCGATGCCTTTGCCGCCGAGAGCATGCTCTTCGAGAGGGCTCACGTGAATACCGCAATCTGCGCGCCTTGCCGGGCCATCATCGCGACTGGGCGATACGGTCATCGCTCCGGCGCGATGGGGTTCATGCCGGCTCGAAACGACGTGCCAGATGTCGTGACGACGTTTCAGGAGGCGGGCTACCACGCCGGCATCCTTGGAAAAGTGGGGCACTCCACCCCCAAGGCTACGATGAAGTGGGACTACGCCTTCGATCAGAAGGATCTCGGCGACGGACGAAGCCCGACGCTTTACTACGAGCGCTCCCTCGCCTTTCTGAAAGAAGCGAAAGCGGCCGGTAAGCCATTCTACTTCATGGTCAATTCGCATGACCCGCATCGACCCTACTGCAATCCAGAGAAGCTTAGAGAGGGTGCGGAAATGCCTTCCAAAGTCTACTCGCCGGAGGAAGTCACCGTGCCGGGCTTTCTGCCTGACCTTCCGGGAGTGCGCGAAGAATTCGCAACCTACCTGAATTCCACCCGCCGCCTCGACGATACTTTTGGGCGTGTCATGGACGCTTTGGAGGAATCCGGCCAGAGCGGAAACACTCTCGTGCTCTTCATCTCCGACAATGGTCTCGCGATGCCCTTTGCGAAGTGCAACACCTGGTTCCACAGTTCCCGCACGCCGCTTCTCGTTCGCTGGCCCGGCGTCGTGAAGCCGGGCACAATCGACGGGGACTACTTCGTCTCGGTCGTTGATTTTTTTCCCACCTTCATGGAAGCGGCAGGCCTGCGAGGTCCGGACGGTCTCGACGGGACCTCTTTCCTTCCCCTCCTGAAGGGAGCGAAATCGCAGCCGGGTCGTGAAATGGTCTTCACGACGATCGATTCCAAACAAGGAGGTGATGCCGTTCCGATGCGTTGTCTGCAAAACGCGAAGTATGCCTACATCTACAATCCATTCGCCAATGACGAATACTGGTATCGGAACAACAACGAAGGCCTCGCGATGAAAGCGATGGAGAAGGCGGCCGAAACCGATCCCGAAATCAAAGCCCGGGTCGACCTCTTTCGCTACCGCATCGCAGAGGAATTCTACGACCTCGAAAAGGATCCCGATTGCCTCAATAACCTGATCGGGGTCGCCGGGCACGCGGACGATATCACCGCGATGAAGTCTCTTCTCGAAGCGGAGATGGTCAGGACAAGAGACCCTATGCTGAAAGCATTTCGTAATAGGGATAACCGATCCATTGTCGAAGAGGTGCTGAAAGCAACCTACGGCGAGCCGAGACCGGAAAAGGCGAAAAGGAGGCCTTATGACCCGCGTGCCTGAATCAGAATAAACCAGAATGTCGAATCACCGATCCGACTCGCAAACCTCCAGTAACTAAGCGGGGACGAAACCCCTCTCCTTCCGAACCCCCCCTCTATGAAATCCCTTTTCACCCTCCTCTGCGCCTCGTGCCTGGCCCTGTCCGGGTTATCAGCGCAAGACACGAAACGCGTCGTCTTCATTTCCGGCACGCCCAGCCATGGCCCCGGCGCTCATGAGCATCGCGCCGGAAACATGCTCCTCGCGAAACGACTGAACGACGCCAAGGTCGGCATCGAAGCGATCGTGCTTCCGGAAGACGGCTACCCGGAAGATCCTCGCGTCTTGGAAGACGCCGATACGATCGTGGTTTTCTGCACCGGCCACGAAAAGCATCTCCTGAATCCGCATTTGAAAGAATTCGACGCGCTGATGAAAAAGGGCACCGGCGTGGTCATGATCCACTGGGCCACCGAAGCAAAAGTCGGGATGCCCGCGAAGAAATTCATGGAGTGGATGGGCGGCTACTGTGATCTGAACTGGTCGGTGAATCCGCATTGGAAACCGAATTTCAAGGACTTCCCGGATCACCCCATCGCTAACGGCGTGGAACCCTTCAGCGTCGATGACGAGTGGTATTATCACATGCGCTTTGTCGGCGATCTCGAAGGCATCACCCCGATCCTCTCTGACCTTCCACCGCTGGAAACATTAAAGCGGCCCGATGGTGAGCGAAGTGGAAATCCAGATGTCCGCCGCGCCGTCGCGAACGGCGAAAGCCAGCACGTCGGCTGGGCCTACGAAAGACCCGATGGAAAAGGCCGCGGGTTTGGTTTTACCGGAGCGCACAATCACAAGAGCTGGCAGAATGACGGTTTCCGAAAAGTGGTTCTCAATGCCATTCTCTGGACCGCCCATGCCGAAGTCCCCGAGGAAGGCGTGATCTCACCGACACCTTCAGAGGACGAGTTGAAACAGAACCTCGACGACAAGCCGGTGCGAAAGCCAAAGCAAAAAGCCCCGGCGAAACCGACCGCCGCGGCACAGCCCAATCCCAGGGACGCCACTTACACCGAATTCGATGCGCGCCTCGTCGATCGGGGGGCGTCCGTCCAGTTCTTTGAGAAACAACGGGAGTTGCAAGTCGTGAAGCTGGATTCAGGGAAGACGCTAAATACCCTTGTCCGGTTGTTAGGCAAAATCACTGACCCTTCCGCGCAGGAAGGGCTCCTCCGGGGAATGGTGCGAGGACTCGAAGGTCGACGCTCCGTCGCGCCACCGGAAGGATGGAGCCAAGTCAGTGCAGGGCTGCAAAAATCTCCGGGCGGCGAAATCCGCAGCCTGGCCCAGCAACTCGACCAGGTCTTTGGTGATGAAGCGGCGGCCGGGCGGGCCATTGCCCAGCTTAACGTTCCCGAAACTCCCGCCGAAGAGCGACAGACGCTCCTCACCGCCCTCGTCACCCAGCAAAATCCGGAGTTGGCAAAAGTCTTGCCGGGCTTATTGGATGATCCATCGATGCGCATCGCGGCGATTCGGGCGTTTGGTGCGATCAATGATTCACGCGCTCCCCGGTTGATCCTCTCGCGATATGCGACGTGGGATGATACGGCGAAACGGACCGCCGTCGAAACCCTCGCGATGCGGAAGAACTACGCGACCGCCCTTCTCGGCGCATTGAAGGATGGCAAGCTGCCGAAGGAAGACATTCCAGCTCACGTCGCACGGCCGCTGTCGAGTATGTTGGGCAGCGCTTTCACGGAGGTGTTTGGTGATCTCGATGAATTGTCAAAGGATAAGGCCGAGCTGATGGAGCGCTACACCGCGCTGCTCTCCCCCGGGAATATTGCCAAAGCCGATCCCTCGAAAGGTCGTCTCGTTTTTGCCGCTTCCTGCGCCGCCTGCCATCAACTCTACGGCGAAGGAGGTGTCCTCGGGCCGGATTTGACTGGTTCGAACCGGGCCGACCTCAGTTACATCCTCCTCAACATGATCGAGCCCAGCGCCGACATTCCGGAGGCCTACCAACTCGTCACGCTCCACACCAAGAGTGGACAAGTGTTAGGAGGCACCGTGGCGCAGGAGGACGATCAACGCGTCGTCCTCAAAATCGTTGGTCAAACCACCACGGTTTTAAAAAGCGATATCGAGAAACGCGAAGTCTCACCCCTGTCCATGATGCCCGAAGGGCTCTTGCCCACCCTGCAGGACCAGCAAGTCATCGACCTTGTGAAATACCTAAAAACAACCGAGCAGGTCGATCTCCCAAAGTAAGGACATTGCTAAGTGGCACGGATTTGCAATCCGTTTCAAAGCAAATGCCAGCCCAGATCAACGGATTACAAATCCGTGCCACATCAACAGAGATTACTGGAAAAAATATGTTTCACCTCGATCCACCACCAGATTTCCAGGGGCTACGGAAAGACCTCCCCGTGGAAACTTACCAGCGTTATCTTCCACACTGGCGTCAGGAGGGAGCGACCTATTTTGTCACCTTTCGTCTCCACGACGCGTTGCCGATCGAAAAGCAAAAACTCATCCAGGATCTAAAACGAGACTCGGAGCGCGAGAATCCTGAGCCTCACACAGAGGAGCAGTTGGCTGAACTGCATCGTCTCGTTGGGACTCAGTCAGAGAAATGGCTGGATGCGGGACTTGGCGGCTGTCTTTTACGATCTTCGGCACACCGGAATTGCCTGCGAAGTGTGCTTCATTTTTTTGACCTGACACGAACCACAGACTTAGACGAGGCTGGGAAGCAGCCCGCTCGATTTGATCTTTCCTCATGGGTCATGATGCCGAATCACGTCCATCTTCTGGTTCGCCCGCTTGAGCCGAAAAGATGGAGTCTCGAGAAAATCCTACAAAGCTGGAAGAGGCAAAGCGCCCGCGAGATTAACCGGATTCGTCAAGCCGTCGGCACGGTCTGGTTGGATGAAAGTCATGACAGCATTGTGCGGGACCCACAGCATCTCTGGAGGTGTCTGCAATACATTGGCCAAAATCCGGTAAAGGCACAACTACCATCTGGTGATTACGACAGGTGGGTTTGTCCAGAGTGGGAAAAGCTGGGTTGGAGGTTTCACGATGACTAGTTGCATTTCACACCCTGTGGCTCACTCAGCGCCACTCTTTCCTGTGGCACGGATTTGCAATCCGTTTCAATGCAAGGGCCGGGCTTGATCAACGGATTGCAAATCCGTGCCACCTTTCCTCTACCTCCTTTCTAAACACCCTCTCCTCTTACAATGAACCATTCTCCCCTTCGGAAATTCAGCACTCTGTCTGTTGTCGCGTGCCTCCTCGCCGCAGTCCCCTTTCCAGCCCTTTGCGAAACCAAGCAGCACAAAACGAGCGATGCCCCGTTTTTGACGCCGCAGGAGGCGGTCGCGAAAATGGAAATCCCGGATGGATTCCAGATCGATATCTTTGCAGCGGAGCCGGACATCGGAGAGCCGATTGCCTTCACCTTTGATGACCGCGGCCGGGTCTGGGTTCTCGAGAATTACAACTACGTCGACCGTCGGAGTCACGACGCTGAGAAACCGTTGACGCGAATTCAGATTTTCGAGGACACCGACAGCGACGGCGTTTTCGATACGAAGAAATTGTTTACCGATGAGCTCACTTTCAGCTCTGGGATCATCACGGGGTTTGGCGGAGTCTTTGTCGGGACGCCTCCGAATCTTCTCTTCATTCCCGACGCGGACGGCGATGACAAACCGGACGGAGAGCCTGAGGTGCTCCTCGACGGCTGGGGCATTCAAGACCGACACGAAACGCTCAACAGTTTCATCTGGGGCCCGGACGGTTGGCTCTATGGTTGCCACGGCGTCTTTACCTCATCGATGGTTGGAAAGCCGGAGGCGTCGGACAAAGATCGGCATTTCATTGACGGTGGGATTTGGCGCTATCATCCAACGAAGAAGGAGTTCGAAGTCTTCGCCCGGGGGCTCTCGAATCCATGGGGCTTCGATTTCAACGACGTCGGCCAGGGCTTTGCCACCTGCTGTGTCATTCCCCACCTCTTTCACATCGTCCAGGGAGGCTACTATCATAAGCAGAGTAAGGCGCACCTGAATCCGTATGTGTATGACTACATTACCACGATTCGAGATCACACCCATCTCTCGGCACACGGTGGCGCGAGGTTTTATCTGGCTGATGCATTCCCTCCGGAGTTCCGCGACCAACTCTTCATGTGTAATATTCACCAGCACCAGGTCCTCACCGATATCATGATACCGGAGGGTTCCAGTTTTATCGGAACCCATGGGGAAGACTTCGTGACAACCAACGACCTCGCCTGGGTCGGCTTCAGCGTCGAAATTGGCCCCGACGGTGGCGTCTACATTCTCGACTGGCACGACACTGATATTTGCGGGAACAAAATCAACTTCCCTGACAGCGGACGAATTTACCGACTCATGCCGGAAGGCGCTGAACCCATCGAACGCCCTGACCTCGGCGCTTTGTCAGACCTCGATCTCGTCTCGATGCAGGATCATTCGAATGATTGGTATGTGCGGGCTGCCCGCCTGAATCTGCAAATGCGCGCCGCGAGTGGGCCGCTTGACCCGGAAGTCAGCACGGCACTGCACGACATGCTCACCGACGCGGAAACTTCTCCGAAACGGCTTCGTGCCCTCTGGGCTCTCCACGTCACTGGAAGCCTCGACGAAGCAACGCTCCTCAAGTTTCTCAGCCACGAGGATGAATACGTCCGCGCCTTTTCGATTCAGTTCTTGTGCGAAGACAAAAAGGCATCAGCGACCGTCCTCGGCCGATTCGCCCAACTTGCGAAAGAGGATCCTTCACCGGTGGTCCGACTCTATCTCGCCGCCGCCCTACAGCGAATCGACCACGATCAGCGTTGGCCAATTTTGGTGAACCTCGCGGAACACAGCGAAGACTCAAACGACAACAACATTCCCCGCATGCTTTGGTTCGCACTCGAACCGATGGTTCCCCTGCAGCCCGAGAAATCACTCGATCTCGTCACCCGCGGCAAGCTCACGAATCTTCAGGAGCATGTCGCCCGCCGCCTCGTCAGTGGTGACTTGCCACCCGTATCGCATCGAGACCATCAGAAGGCAGGCCCGGCTCCAGAAGCGGCCCAACGAATTCTGCAACGGGTCGCACCCGGATTCGAAGTCCGGGATGTCGGTGAACAGGGAGTCAGTCCGCAGCCGGAATTCCGCAATGAGTTCGCCGTGCAAACGCATCCACTGAGCCGCAAAATGCCCTGCGTTCTCTCCCGCCATCTCGATGTGCCGAAAGGAAAGACGACCACGCTGAAGATCCGGACCAGTTACCATCCTCACGGCAACTGGCAGCTCCGGATCCTCGCGAACAAGAAAGTGATTCACGATCAAATCGTGAGTTACGAAACGGTGAAGAGTGAATGGCTTGAGCTGGACCTCGACCTCAGTGAATTTGCCGGACAGCACCTTGACCTGGAAATCGAGAATCGCGCCAATGACTGGTCCTGGGAATTCGCGTTCTGGGGCTCCATCAAAATAGTGAGTGAATAGAGTAACGATCGCTACCTGACAAAATGAATTCCCTGAAAATAGCCTTTCTTCTCGCAATGGCGTCATCGCTCACGACAACGATCGTCAGTGCGGAACGCCCGAACATCCTCTTCCTCTTCAGCGATGATCATGCCTGGCAGTCGATCGGGGCCTATGGCGGGATTCTCAAGGATGTCGCGGTGACGCCACATATCGATGAACTGTCCGACGAAGGCATGCTATTCCGGAAGTGCTACGTGGCCAACGCTCTTTGCGGTCCGAGTCGCGCCGCGATCCTCACCGGCAAATACGGACACCGCAACGGTGTTACCTGGAACCGGAATTCCAACTTCGACGGTTCCCAGGAAACCTTCCCGAAGATATTCCGGAAAAGCGGCTACGAGACCGGAATCATCGGGAAGTGGCACCTCGGATCCGTGCCGACCGGTTTCGACTATTTCGACATCATGAAGGGCCAGGGCGAATATTACAACCCCCTGCTCCAGAGAGGTGATGCCGGCGGGCTCAAGGACACCCGCACCGTCGACGGCTACAACTCGGACATCGTCGGCGATCTCACGATCGAATGGCTGAAAAGCGGCCGCGACCAGAGCAAGCCCTTTATGCTGATGTCCCAGTTCAAGGCGACTCACCACGGGTGGTGTCCGGGACCGGAGGAATACGACCTTTACGATAACGTGACCATTCCGGAGCCCTCCAACCTATTCGACGACTTCTCCTATCGCGGAACGGCGATACGCAAGCAGACCCTGACACTCTACGAGGATCTAGGCCAGGGAATCTTGCTGGGCGACCCCGGCGAACTGGGCGATCTCAACCCGGAACAACGGAAGGCCTGGGATGCCTATCGCAAACCGTTCGTGGAAACCTTCAAAGCGATGAATCTGGATTGGAACGACCCGAGCAGGGAGCTGTCCCGATTCAAATACCAAGTGCTTCTCAAAAACTTTCTCGCGTCCGGTGCCGGGATTGACAAGAACGTCGGACGGATTCGGGCCTTTTTGAAAGAGAACGATCTCGCGGACAATACCATCGTCATCTACATGGCCGACCATGGATTTTTCCTGGGGGAACACGGCTTTTTCGACAAGCGCTTCATGTATGAGGAGTCGCTTCGGACTGCCTTCATCGTGCACTGGCCCGGTGTCGTCGAAGCGGGTGTCGTGAATGACACCGACATCGTCTCCAATATCGACCTCGCCAGCACCTTCCTGGAGATCGCCGGAATCGGTATCCCGGAGGAGATCCAGGGCAGCAGCCTCGTTCCGATCCTGAAAGGAGAGACGCCGGAAGACTGGCGGAAGCTGTTTCTCTACACCTATCACGAACTCGCGAACCACAACGTCCAGCCCCATTTCGGAGTGACTGACGGGAACAACAAGCTGATCTACTACCCAGCGTTCAACGAGTGGGAGTTCTTCGACCTCTCGAAGGATCCAAATGAAATGATCAACCAGTATTTCATCCCGGAAAATGAGGAAACGATCCGGAAGCTCAAGGACGATCTGATCATCCTGAGGAATCGCTACCACTGCCCGCCGACTCTCACTCCCAAAAACCGGGATCGGAAAGCGAGTTGGAACTACGAGAAGTGGACCGAGCCGCTCGAAGAGGGATTGGTTCGGTAAATTTTTGCTAAATCCATGAAATTCGTATTGTTAATCTGTTCCGTCGCCTGGCTATCGCCCTGCATGGTTTCTTTAAATGCCCGTGCGGCCCCACTGAAACCACGCATCGTTGTCTTAACGGATATTAAAAACTTTGAACCGGATGACCAGGAATCGTTGACGCGTCTATTGGTTCACGCCGATCTGTATGAAATTGAAGGAATTGTCATTTCAACCAGTTGGGGGTTTAAAGACATGCATGAGCATTTGGACTCCATCGATATTGCGACCAGCGTGATTGAGGCGTATGAAAAAGATGTGCCGAACCTTCTGAAACGATCCAACCAAACTGGATTTGCACGGGATGAAGCGCGGCAGGAAGTCGGCTACTGGCCGAGTGCCCAATATTTGAAAGATCGCACGATGTTCGGCAGCATGTATCGAGGGACAGCCCGCCTGGGAAAAGAAAACAATTCCGCAGGAAGCGACCTTATTATAAAACTGGCGGATGAGGATGATGAGCGTCCGATCTGGGTCACCTTTTGGGGCGGCGGCAATACCCTTGCTCAAGCAATCTGGCAGGTGCAGAACACCAGAAATGAATCGGAACTCAAAGCGTTTTTGCACAAAGTCCGTGCGTTTGCGATCACGGATCAAGACCGATCAAACATTAAGGGCGATGGCCGCCAGGCCAGCTTTGAAGGCAGTTCTCATGCCTGGATGCGTCGAAACTTTTCAGACGACCTCCTGTTTATCTGGGAGGAATGTGCATGGAAGTATCAAGTTTCAGCAGCAAAAAGAGGCCTCTGGCCTGAATATGAGGCTCATATACAGCATCACGGAAACCTCGGCGACCAGTATCCAAAATACCATTTTGGTGTTGAGGGGGATACCCCGTCTTTTCTGCATATCACACCGAACGGACTCAATAACCCTGACGAACCCACTCAGGCGGGTTGGGGAGGCTATTCTGAATGGGGCCTGGGAGAAGACAAGAATGGCTATTCATACACAAACAGAACGGGCGACGCACATACTATCTGTGAGAACTACGCGAAACACTTCTACCCCGCCACGTTCAACAACTTTGCCGCCCGAATGGACTGGGCAAAAGAGGGTAAAGGGAACCGGAACCCCGTGGTTGTCATTGAGGGCGATGACAGCCTTGATATCCTGAGGCAGAAACCCAAACAAGGGGCTGCGGTCAAACTTGATGCGTCCAAATCAACCGATCCCGATGGAGATACATTGAGCTACAAATGGTGGGTTCAACCTGAAGCGGGGTCTTACAAAGGTGCGATTGAGGTTAAGAATAGCTCGTCTAGTCAGGCAACGATTGAAATCCCGGCAGATTCCGCCGGAAAGACTTTTCACCTGATCTGCGAAGTAACGGATGACGGTGTGCATAATCTTACCGCTTATCGCAGAATAATTTTCGCTCCCGTTCCGTGATTTTGGCTGAATGCATGAAACGATGAAGACAAGTATTTCGAATCAAAAAGTGATGAAACGATGAGATTACATATGATGAAATTGATGAGTTCCGTGTCTTCGGTGTATTCCGTGATCTGTCTATCGGTGTTTATGGCTTCTTTGAATGTCTATGCAGCCCCGCTCAAACCGCGGATTGTTGTGCTAACTGATATAAGTCTCAGCGAACCGGATGACCATCAATCGTTGACTCGTTTATTAGTACACGCTGATCTGTGGGATCTTGAAGGAATTCTACTTACAACCGGGTGGTCCGATTGCCATCCTGAAAACCCCCACCTCTGCGGTTGCGCCGCATAAAAGCAAATTCCTATCAATAAATACAATGAGGTTAAAATTATTATTAAAAGTATTTTTGCTGCTGGTAGTCTCCCTTCCAATTGTGGCGGCGGACAAGGCGAACGTAGTCTTTATTTCGGGAGGTAAGAGTCATGGCCCGATGGAGCACGAACATCGGGCGGGGAATATCCTGCTGGCGAAGTGGCTGAACGAGTCCGGTCTGGGGATTGAAGCAACGGTACTGCCGGATGTGGGCTATCCCAAGGATGGCTCAGTTCTGCGCAATGCGGATACTATTGTAGTCTTCTGTTCGGGACAGAATGGGCATGTGCTCAATTCGCATTTGGAGGAGTTCGACAAGCTAATGAAGCAGGGAATCGGGCTGGTGCTAATCCACTTCGCAACAGAGGTTAAAATAGGGGAGCCGGGAAAGAAGGTTCTCGAGTGGGTCGGCGGTTATTGCGAGTTGAACTGGTCGGTAAATCCGCATTGGGCGCCGCGCTTCCAAGATTTTCCAGATCACCCGGTTGTGAATGGCCTCGTCCCCTTCAGCGTTCATGACGAATGGTATTATCACATGCGTTTCGTTGATGGCATGAAGGGGGTCACGCCTATTCTGTCGGCCCATCCTCCGGCTGAGACCTTGGTTCGTCCGGATGGACCGAGGTTCGGCAATCCCGATGTGAGAAAGGCGGTGGCTGCGGGCGAGATCCAGCACGTCGCCTGGGCCTACGAACGACCGGATGGGAAAGGCAGGGGGTTCGGTTTCACCGGGGCGCACAATCACAAAAATTGGCAGGATGACAACTTTCGTAAGGTGGTACTGAATGCCATCGCTTGGACCGCCCACGTGGAGATACCGGAGGAGGGGATCGACTCGAGCGCCCCGGACGAAGAGGAGATCCTGGCCAATTTAGATGACAAATCCGATTGGGAGAGCAGACCAGCTCCGACTCCAACGAAACCCGCAGTGCGGGAGCTCATCGTAAAGGGACATCCGCTTTGGAAATCGCAGCCCGAGGGTTTCCGCAACCTCAGCCTGGAGGAACATCGCATGAAGGGAGTGCGTGAGATGGATGCGAAGGCGTCTCTTAAACTTCTTGTCGATGCGTTGTATAAGGCAGAGGGCACGCAGCTTCAGGCCTCCTTGATGAATGGTATCCTCCTTGGACTGGAGGGGCGTCGCGATTTAGAGCCGCCTGAAGGATGGCAGGACCTCAGCGTCCATCTGGATGAAAGCGAAGACAGCGAGGTGCGGAAGTTAGCGACCCAACTGAGTCAGATCTTCGGGGACGAGTCGGCGATCCAGAGAGCCTTCGCAGTCCTGAGAGATTCGAATGCGGAGATCGCAGCGCGACGAACTTCGCTGGCCTCGCTGGTCAGTCAGCAACGGCAGGATCTCCTGTCGGTCCTGGAAGCACTGCTGGATGAAAATGCGCTTCGCCTCGATGCTGTTCGCGCTTTCCGCGTGATAGAATCGACCCGGGCGGCCGCAATACTGGTTGATCGTTTCCCCTCATTCGATGCGGAGGCTCAACGGGCGGCCGTCGAGACCCTGGCGGGCCGGAGATCCCATGCCGAGGTGCTCCTCGCTGCGCTCGAAGAGAACAAAATCCCTCGCGAAGCCGTGCCGGTGTATACGGCGCGCACGCTCAGCGATTTGCTCGGAGAATCGTTCATCTCTAAATATGGCGTTGAAGAACCTTCGGCCGATAAAAAGGCTCTCATTGAAAAATATAAGCAAATGGCCACACCTCAGGCCATGGCCATGGCGGACGCATCCAGGGGACGCGTGGTTAAACAACAGCTTTGTTCCGCCTGTCACAAAATGTATGGGGAGGGTGGCGTTATCGGCCCGGATTTGACGGGATCGAATCGGGGAGACCTCGATTACCTTCTCCTCAATATAATTGACCCCAGCTTCGACATTGCTGACTCCTATCGGATGGTCACGGTCGAGACAACTGACGGACAGGTCCTCGTCGGGACCGTCGTCGAGGAAGACCCGCAGAAGATCGTGCTCAACATGGTCGGCATGGAGAAAATCATTGCGAAGAGCGATGTGAAATCGCGCGCCGTGTCCGACTTCTCGATGATGCCCGAGGGGCTTCTTCAGACGCTGAAGGATGACGAAGTTCTCGATCTCTTCAAATATTTCCAAACGCAGGAGCAGGTAAGCCTTCCCTAGATTGCTTCGAAATCGCCCAAGCCATCAGTTCTATGAAATTCAAAATGAAAACATCACGAAACGAAACGTCGGCTGATTCCCTTGCTCTCTCACTGGCAAGACTCAACTGCATTTGCCGAGTTCTCGCCATAGCACTCGTGACCTGCACTTGCGCGATGACAGTCTCTGCCCAGGCGATCGACAAGAGTCAGGAAATTTTGGCACCTGCGCCCGAACTGCAAGGGAATAAAAAGACCAGCAATGCGCCGTTTCTCACCCCCAAGGAGGCCGTCGACAAGATGGATATCCCGGAGGGATTCGAGGTTTCCATCTACGCGGCGGAGCCGGACATCGGAGAGCCAATCGCGTTCACCTTCGACGGTCGAGGCCGCATCTGGGTCGTGGAGAACTACAATTACATCAACCGCGGTGTGCACGATCTCGAACCGTTGAGCAGGATTCAGATCCTCGAGGACACGGACAGTGATGGCGTGTTCGACACCAAGAAGCTCTTCACCGATAAGATCGGCTTCAGTTCGGGGATCGCCGTCGGTTTCGGTGGAGTTTACCTGGGGACGCCTCCCAACCTTCTTTTCATCCCCGACGCCGATGGGGACGATGTGCCGGATGGCGAACCAGAAGTGTTGCTCGATGGATGGGGGGTTCAGGATCGACACGAAACGCTCAACAGTTTCATCTGGGGGCCCGACGGCTGGCTCTACGGATGCCATGGCGTCCTCACGCGCTCATTTGTCGGGAAAGCGGGAGCGCCTGATAGCGAACGCCAATACATCGACGGCGGCATCTGGCGCTTTCACCCGGTGAGAAAGGAGTTCGAAGTCTTCGCCGAGGGCCTCTCCAACCCTTGGGGTTTCGATTTCAATGATGTGGGTCACGGATTCGCGACCTGTTGCGTGATCCCACACCTCTTTCACATCGTGCAGGGAGGAATCTATGACAAGCAGAGCAGTCCGAATCTGAACCCTTACGCCTTCGATGTTATCAAGACGATCCGCGATCACACTCATCGTTCCGCCCACGGCGGTGCGCGCTTTTATCTGGCGGACACGTTCCCGGAAAAGTATCGCGACCAGCTTTTCATGTGCAACATCCATGAGCACGCGGTTTTGACCGACTACATGGAGGTGAAGGGTTCAAGCTACATTGGCAGGCATGGTGAGGATTTCCTGCCGGCCAACGACCTCGCTTGGGTCGGATTCAGTGTGCTCATTGGCCCCGATGGCGGAGTATACATCCTCGACTGGCACGATACGGACATTTGCGGGAACAGCATCAACTTTCCCGATAGCGGTCGCATCTACCGGATCATGCCGGAAGGAGCGAAGAAGATTTCACGTCCGAACATCGGCGCATCCAGCGACCTCGCGCTGGTGAAGTTGCAGGATCATGCGAACGACTGGTATGTCCGCCAAGCACGAGTGGAGTTGCATGCCCGCGCTGCGGCGGGTCGCCTCGACTTGCCAGCCGTGCACCAGGGGCTTCACGAGATGTTCGAAGACGCCACGACCTCGGGCAAGCGACTCCGGGCGCTGTGGGCTCTGCACGTGACCGGCGGCCTCGATGCCGGCTCCATGCTTGCGCACGAGGATGAATTTGTCCGCTCGTGGGCCGTGCAGCTGATTTCTGAAACGGGAAACATCTCGGCTGCGACACTCGATGCGTTTGCGCAGATGGCTCGCGAGGACAAGTCCGCCGTGGTCCGCTTGTATCTCGCCTCCGCGCTGCAGCGGATGTCACTGGCACAGCGTCTCCCCCTGATCCGCCTTCTCGCCGGGCATGCGGAAGATATCGACGATGCTAACATCCCGCGCATGCTTTGGTTCGCCCTCGAGCCTGCGGTGCCGGTGTTTCCCGAAGAGGCGCTGGCCGTCGCGATTGATGGGAAGATTCCCTACCTGCAGGAGAGTGTAGCGCGCCGAATGTCGAGTGGTTCTGTGGCTTGGGACCCGAATACCAATCAGGGCACTGATGCGCAGAAAGCTGAGTGGAAGCGAATCGTCGACGCCTTAGCGCCCGGATTCATTCCGTTTAACATTAATGGAAAACGCGGCGGCGTACAGCAGCTGTTGAGCTTTAGAAACGAGAGGGTAGTCCAGACCGCCCCTCAACATAATCAAAGCCCCAGCATACTCAGAGGCGAGAAGCTGATCCCTGAAGGGAAGCGGACAGCCCTGGCGTTACGGGTGAGCTATCATCCCCACGGCGGTTGGAGGTTGCGGGTGTTGGTGAACAATGACGTTTTAGTCGATCGAATTGTCAGTTACGAAACGGTCCAGGACGAATGGCTAGAGCTCGAAATAGATTTAAGCAAATATGCCGGGCAGCGCGTGGAACTCTCGTTGGAGAACGGCACGAGGGATTGGCTGGCTACCGATTTGAAGGGTGAGCTCGCATACTGGAGCAAGGTCGAAATCGTTAGCCGATAGACTGAAGAACGAATAAAGAAAATCGCATGTGCAAACCAAACGAGGCGATGTTCGGATTCCATATTTACACGTCGGTGTATTGTCGATACAGGGGTAGGACGGCCAAGGAAGTCTTGATTTTGGCCCCTACCAGGGGGTCGATCATGACGCCCATTCGGTGGGGATTGCACCCCCTCCAACCCGGGGCAATGCGCGGTGATGGAACCACAGGGTTGAAAAGCAAATCCCTGCTATCAATAATAAAATAGACTCCAATGAACCAATTCAATCTCAACTTCCTGCCAATAACGTTCGTTGCTCTTTTTGCAGCCTCTATCATCGGCAGCGCCCGGGCCGAAGACTACCAGCCCGAACTGTTCAAATCCGTTGAACTGATCTACGACGAACCCTTTGCAACCGATGGCCCTCACCATCTGCCCGGGAAGTGGGCCATTCGTCAAGAGACTCAGTGGAATGTCAAATACGGTATTCTCGTCGGCGGAGTCGCCACTGAGGAGTTCCAGAAAAAGATCCAGGCGACCGGCGACGGCCATGACGGCACTCGTGCGGCAATTTTTCTCAAGCCGGTACCCAAAGCCCTCGTGATTCAGCTGCGCCTGCGCTACGACGCAGAACCCGGGGCAGGCAGAGATCGCGGCGCGGAGCTCGATCTGGGGCACCACATGAACTCGTTTATCTTCGGTGAAGAACAAACGACCCTGACTCTTCAGAAGAAAAAGCAGATAGTCATCGAAGGTGACTTTTTTCCGCTCAATCAGTGGAACGACGTCACCATCGAAATCAAAGAAGGTTCCATCCTCATTCAGGTCAACGACCGCAAGGAGATGATCAAAGACGAATTAATCACCCTCCAGACCGATGGAGAAAGTCAGCAGATCGATTTCAAAGGTCAGGACTTTGGCACTGTTCAGATCGATTGGCTGAAGTTATACAAGGGATTCGAATAGGCTGAGCTGCACCCCCTCAATCCCAGTAGGACCGACTCACTGATAAGAACTCCTTGAAAAAGCAAATTCCTGTCAATTCAATAATTCATTTAATGAAATCACGACTTCGACTATTGACCGCGGCAACGGTGCTCGCTGCTTCGATTCAAACTGCATCAGCCCGCCCCAATATTCTCTTCTGCATTTCGGATGATCAAAGTTACGCCCACACCGGCGCAAACGGCGATCCCGTCGTGCAGACGCCCGGGTTTGATCGGATCGCGCGGGAAGGGCTGAATTTCACGCATGCGTTTTGCGATGCGCCAACTTGCGGCCCATCGCGCAGCGCGATTTTAACCGGCCAGCCGATTTGGCGGCTGGAGGAAGCGGGCAATATCCACAGCACGCTACCCGCCAAGTTCGCGACTTACACAGAGATTTTGAAGGAGGCGGGATACTTCGTCGGATACACCGGCAAAGGCTGGGGCCCCGGACGTTTGGAGCCGGGCGGACGGACCGAGAATCCGGCAGGAGCGGAATTTCAGACCAAAAAGCTACAGCCTCCTTTTACAGGGATGAGCAACACAGACTACGCAGGCAATTTCGCCGACTTCCTCTCAAAAAACCGGGACGACGATCCGTTTTGCTTCTGGCTCGGCACTTTCGAACCCCATCGCGACTATGAGTTGGACTCTGGCAAACGAACCGGGAAGGATCCAGACAAAGTCATCGTTCCTCCGATTTTTCCCGACAACGAAATCGTGCGCAACGACATCCTCGACTACTACGTGGAAGTCGAGCACTTCGATTCGATGGTATCGCGGGCCATCGCGATGTTGGAAGAAGCAGGCCAACTCGACAACACCCTCATCGTCGTCACAAGTGATCACGGCATGCCGTTTCCCCGTGCCAAGGCGAGCCTCTATGATGCCGGCTCCCGGGTGCCCCTGGCGATCCGCTGGCCTGAGGGAATCACCCAGCCAGGCCGCGTCGTCGATGAGTTCGTCAATCTCAGCGACCTCGCTCCCACCTTTCTCGAAGCGGCCGGTTTGGAATCGCCGAAAATAATGACGGCACAGAGCCTCCTCGACATTTTTCAGGACAACACAATTAAGGACCGGGACGCCGCGTATATCGCGATGGAACGGCACGATGGCTGCCGCGAGGGCGGAAAAGGCTATCCCTGTCGCGCGATTCGAACAGCGGACTTCCTCTACATCCATAACTTCGAGCCCACCCGCTGGCCGTCCGGCTCACCGGATCCCACGGTTTGTGCCCGCTCCATCCCCTACGGCGAAATTGGTTCCGCACCGACGAAGACGTTCATGATGGAACATCGCAACGAACACGGCGTGGCGCGCTTGGCAGAGCTTGCCTTCGGAATGCGGCCCGCCGAGGAGCTTTACGAATTGAAGACCGACCCGCATCAGATGGTGAACTTGGCAGGCTCGGTTCGCATCGCGGAAACGCAGGCGGCGTTACGGAAGCAACTTTTTGATCACTTGGAAGCCACCGAAGATCCCCGCGTCGTCGGTGGCGCGGTTGATTGGGATCACTATCCTTACTACGGCAAGATCAGCACTCCCGGTTGGACCGTCGATCCGAAACCCAAATCTAACGCTTCAGCACCATGAAAAGAATACTCCTCGCATTTATCGTCGCACTTTCTTGCAGCCTCGCTCAGGCGAAGTCGCCTAATATAGTCTTTTTTCTCGTTGATGACTTGGGGTGGTCTGACGTCGGTAGCTTCGGAAGCACGTTTTACGAAACACCGAACATCGATCGCCTTGCGACCGAGGGAGTCCGATTTACGGACGCCTACGCAGCCTGCCACGTGTGTTCGCCTAAACCCCCTCCCCAAACGAGGCGCGCCAAAGGAATTTCCTATCAGTAATCAGCACAAGATGGAAACGACCATTAAATGAAATCACGACTTCGACTATTAACCGCGGCAACGGTGCTCGTCGCTTCGATTGCCACCGCATCAGCCCGGCCCAACATCCTCTTCTGCATTTCGGACGATCAAAGCTACGCCCATACCGGCGCAAACGGCGACCCTGTCGTGCAAACGCCCGGGTTTGACCGGATCGCGAGGGAAGGTCTGAATTTTCGCCATGCGTTTTGCGACGCGCCAACCTGCGGCCCTTCGCGCAGCGCGATTCTAACCGGCCAACCAATTTGGCGGTTAGAAGAAGCGGGCAATATCCACAGCACGCTTCCCGCTAAGTTTGCGACCTACACGGAAATCCTGAAGGAGGCGGGTTACTTCGTCGGATACACCGGCAAAGGCTGGAGCCCGGGACGGTTGGAGCCGGGCGGGCGGACGGAGAATCCGGCCGGGGCAGAGTTTCAGAGCCAAAAGCTCAAGCCCCCTTTTAAGGGAATACGCGACACAGACTACGCGGGTAATTTCGCGGACTTCCTCTCCCAAAAGCGGGACGAAGATCCCTTTTGCTTTTGGCTCGGCACATCCGAACCCCATCGCGGCTATGCGTTGGGCTCCGGGAAACAAACCGGGAAGGATCCTAACAAAGTCATCGTTCCACCGATTTTCCCGGACAACGAAATCGTGCGCAACGACATCCTCGACTACCTCGTCGAAGTCGAGCATTTCGATTCGATGGTATCGCGAGCGATCACATTGTTGGAAGAGTCGGGGCAACTCGACAACACCCTCATCGTCGTGACGAGTGATCACGGAATGCCGTTTCCCCGCGCCAAGGCGAGCCTCTACGATGCCGGCTCCCGGGTGCCGCTGGCGATCCGCTGGCCTGAGGGAATCACCAACCCCGGCCGGAAGATCCGTGCGTTCGTCAATCTCAGCGATCTCGCCCCCACCTTTCTCGAAGCCGCAGGACTGGAATCACCGAAGATGATGACAGCGAAAAGCCTTCTTGACGTTTTCCACAATGAAACAACGAAGAACCGCGACGCCGCCTATATCGCGATGGAGCGACACGCTGGCGCTCGCCAAGGTGGCAAAGGCTATCCCTGTCGTGCCATCCGAACGGCCGATTACCTCTACATTCACAACTTTGAGCCCACTCGCTGGCCATCCGGTTCTCCCGATCCGTCAGTGTGTTCGCGATCGATTCCGTATGGCGAGATTGATTCCGCACCGACGAAGACGTTCATGATGAAGCATCGCAACGAACACGGCGTGGCTCGCCTCGCGGAGCTTGCCTTCGGGATGCGATCGGCCGAGGAGCTTTACGAGTTGAAGACCGACCCGCATCAGATGGTAAACCTGGCTGGATCGGTTCGAATGGCGGACACGCAGGCCGCATTGCGAAAGCGACTTTTTGATCACCTCGCGGAGACCGAAGATCCCCGCGTCATCGGCGGCTCAGTGGATTGGGATCACTATCCTTTCTATGGCAACGTCACCACTCCGGGTTGGACAGTCGATCCGAAACCCGGTCCAAACAGGCGTCAATGAAACTGAAGAACAAATGTGGAACAGCCGGAGTGTAGCGGAGACAGGCTGCCAGGGGCAGAGCGCAGCGTCCAAAATTGCATTCCGTAATCGATATCCCTGGATTCTCCGCAACGGATTTCAAATCCGTGCCACTGGCGTGCATCAAAAGACCTTCAGTTTCATTCCCACCCAAGCCAAACTCTTCAAAGCCATGAAAAGAACACTCCTTACTTTTACCGCCGCGCTTTTCTGCGGCATCGCTCAGGCGAAATCACCAAACATCATCTTCTTCCTCGTCGATGACTTGGGACAACGGGACATCGGCTGTTACGGCAGTGAGTTTCATGAAACCCCAAGTATCGATCAGTTGGCGAAAGAGGGCATGCTTTTCACCAATGCCTATGCCACCTGCCATGTCTGCTCACCGAGCCGCGCGAGTATCCTGACAGGCAAGTATCCCGCCCGGACCAACCTGACGGAATGGCTCGGAGGACGACCCGAGCGGGACTACGAGCCGCTGCATCACGCGGAAAAGCTGACCGCCTTGCCGGACGAGGAGGTCACCCTCGCCGAAACACTCAAGAGCCATGGCTACGCCACCGCGAACTACGGCAAAGCGCATGTGAGGGTGGATCCGTTGACCTATGGCTTCGATGAGGAGATCACGGGCTGGGTGAGTTCCTATCACTATCCTTTTGGTAAGGCCTACCATGAGAAACTGCCGGCGAAAGAGGGCGATTACTACACCGACAAGCTGACCGATGCGGCGCTGGATTTCATTGAGCGGAATCAGGACAAACCCTTCTTTGTGCATCTCGAACACTTTGCGGTGCACGACCCGATCCAGGGGCGCCCGGATCTGGTGGAAAAGTATCGTAAGAAACTCGCGGCAATGCCGGAGCAGGAGGGACCGGACTTCATTCTCGAACCCAATCCGGACGGGCCGCCGCTCACGGAGGCAGAACTCGCCGCGCTGGCGGAGAACGACGAGCAGCAGGCGCATCAGGACGCGCGCGTCTGGTGGGTGAAGCAGAAACAGGACAATGTGGAGTTTGCGGGCATGCTCGAGGCGACCGATGAAAGCCTCGCGCGCATTCGCGCGAAGCTGAAGGAACTCGGACTGGAAGAGAACACCATCATTGTCTTCACGGGGGACAACGGCGGCATGTCGGCGTCGAATAATTACTGCGGCATCAACGGATCTCGTGAGGCGCTCGATTCCCGTTTTGCTTCGTCCAATCTTCCGCTCCGTGGAGCGAAAGGCTGGAACTACGAAGGGGGCATTCGCGTGCCGCTGATTGTCCACTGGCCCGGTCGCACCGAAGCAAACTCGACGTCTGAGGCAGTCGTGACGGGCACCGACTTTTACCCGACGCTGCTCGAGATGATGAATCTGCCGGCGGTGCCGGATCAGCACGTTGACGGAAAGAGCTTTGTTCCGGCGCTGAATGGGGACGCCTACGAGCGGGGTCCGGTCTACTGGCACTTTCCTCACTACAGCAATCACGGTTACCAAAGCCCCGGCGGAGCGATTCGCTCGGGCGACTTCAAGCTACTGGAATACTACGAAAACGGCACCGTGCAGCTCTTCGACCTCGCCAATGACATCGGGGAGCGCAACGACCTCGCCGAAGAGCGGCCCGAGGTAGTTGCCACGCTGAAGAAGCAGTTCGAAGACTGGCGCAACGAAGTCGATGCCAAGATGCCATATCCCAAGACCGCGACCTCGAAGCCGGCTCCCGGCGCGCGTGTGGTCGCGCCCCCTGCAAAAAGCAAGGGGAGCGGGGCGGTCATCGTCAGCGAAGACCTGCCCAAGCAGGTGGAGCAGTTTGCGCCGGGCTGGAAGGTCAAGGACTGGGGCGGACCAGGGATGAAGCCGGGCCTGCGAAAGGAGCGGAGCGGGCGCAAAAATGTTCTACTGACTCACCCACTTAGCAGGGATACTCCCTGCGTTTTATCGCGTAGCGTTGATATACCCGCAGGGAAAAAGACCGCCCTCAAATTCGCAGTCAACAATCACCCGAAAGGCAACTGGACACTGATCGTCAGGATCGATGGTGACGAAGTTCTGCAAAAATCTATCGAAGACTCCTCCTGGCAGGAGTTTCAATTCGATCTAACGAAACACGCGGGAGAAACGATCAAAATCGAACTGGAAAACCGAGCCAGTGGCTGGGCCTCCGAGGCCGCTTACTGGAGCCGGATTGAACTGGTTGAGTAGGACTTAGAATTGAGAAATGTTGCCTTACCCCGGCCCTATAATCCTGGCGGAAAATCGACACTCCTACTTGACCAACTCCATAGCTGAAAATCGCTTTTTAAACCCCAACGTCCGGTCACCGCGCATCGCCCTGGGTTGGAGGGGCTGCAGCACTCTAAAGCTCACACTCGACGTCCTGTCGCATCCGAAACACCTAATCTTGTGTGATCCGAATTAGAATGACGAACAGATTGCCTGCATACGCGACGAAGTCCGCGATGCAGGAGGTGCTTCTAGGTTGGGCTCCTGAATCAAAATTCAGGTCACTTCTAAAAAGTTCTGCTGCGATCTGAAAGTCAGGTTACCGGAAATATCCGCAAACCTTATGGATCACCTTGACTGTGTATATGAACAGTTTTGATTAAGCTTCCTTTCATATGTTCAAATAAACAGTTATGCCGACTGTTTATCGTCCTCGCCGCCCCAGAGCTTCCCCTCTTTGGCAAATCATCCACCAAGGTTGGGACCAGTTCCAAACCCATTACGAATCCGACCACCGCATAACCCACGGGCCTCTCCGCACTGACACCATTCAGGTCATCGAAAAATACTACCGTTGCGGCGATCTCGCTCAAGGCTTTACCCGTCTGCACTGCCCGGATTGTGGACACGAAAAACTCATTGCCTTCACCTGCAAAACCCGCGGCTTCTGCCCCTCATGCCATCAGCGCCGCGCACTGGAAACCGCCAATTGGATCGCCCGGGACATTACCTTCAATGTTCCCCATCGCATGTATGTCTTCACCGTTCCCAAAGTGGTCCGGGGCATCTTTCGCAAACGCCGCCAACTCCTGACACACCTCTTCCAGCAATCCATCGAAGCCCTCAAGCTCTGGATGCAAACCACCCTCGATCTGCCTCACGGGCAAATCGCCGCTATTTCCGTGGTCCACACCTTTGGTGATTACCTCGGCTTCCATCCCCACATGCACATCCTCGCCGCCAATGGCTTGATCGATGTGCAAAATCGCTTCCACCCCTTGGATGAGAACGAAAGTATTGCTTCACTCAAAGAAATTTTTCGAAACTTATTCATCAAAACTCTCGTGGATGAAAAGCTCCTTTCCCGAAAAAAAGCCGATCAACTCCTTTCCTGGAAAACCAGCGGATTCACACTCGATGCGGGAGACTCACCTACACTCCCCTTCGACCGCAAAGCACGCCGACAATTTGCTGAATATATGCTTCGCGCCCCATTTTCACTGGAAAAAATCCATTGGAACGAGAAAACCAAACAAGTCATCTACCGATCCAAACGCAGTTGGCACACCAAACAAAATTACCAAATCTTCACTGCTGCCGACTTTATCGCCGCCAGCGTCGAGCACATTCCTCCTAAGGGACAGCAAACCATCCGCTATTACGGACGCTACTCAAACAAGCGCCGGGGCTGGGATGCCAAAAATCGGATTCACTCCCCTCAATTAGCAACCATCAATATCTCCGCCCGCAAACACGATCCAGAATCCTCAGACAAAACCTTGTTCATTCTTCCAGAACCGACGCCCAAAAAGAAACACGCTGAGAAACCCGATTGGAAATCCCTCATCAAACGAATTTGGGGTGGTGATCCCACCACCTGCCCGTGTTGCCGGGCCCAAATGAAAAATGTAGGCACCATCATTCGCCGCACAGAGATCGAGTTCTTTCTCAAGCTTTGGGGTATGTGGGAAGGGATTATCTCGCTGCCGCCACCACCCGATCCACCCTTCGACATCGAATCCATGGAACCTGAAACGTTGCCGCCAGGTTGGGAAATTCGGTGGCCGACCCCGCCGGAAGAACATCTGCCGCCGCCAGACGAATGGTGGCAACATTACGATTCTGAGGAATGGCGAAATCCGGAATTGCCCCTCGAAGATGGCAAAATCCTGGTGTTAGACGCCGAACCACTGCCTCCTGAGGAGTTTCCAGTGTTTTCGGTTGGCTGATTGGCAATCAATTGGTTCAGAAAACGCC